>Ga0187893_10001260_pt1 | contig 62356 bp, 54 predicted proteins | sample MA1701074metaG_FD_139574 | JGI IMG/M metagenome (GOLD analysis project Ga0187893, IMG submission 139574) | White microbial mat communities from a basaltic lava cave in the Kipuka Kanohina Cave System on the Island of Hawaii, USA - MA170107-4 metaG ... | reverse complement strand
CGATCACCGGCTGAAGCGCGGTCAACGCCAGGACCTTGTCCGCCACGGCGGCAGCGGCGACCGTGCCCGCGGAGACCTTCAGAAATTGGCGACGTGACAAGAACATTGTAGCTACCTCCTCAAGTTGGGAACTGCAATTTTTTCGTACTTTTCGGTCGTCATCCGAGCTCGTTTAGCTCCAAACAAAATTGTAGGCGAATGAAGACTAGGAATACCTTTTGAGGGTGGAGAGCAAAAGCGTTGCCAACATGAAAGGAACTACACCCAGATAAATCGAGAGTGCTAACTACATGAAATTGAATGGAAACAATTGAACTATTGGAAGGCGCTGCAGAAAAGAGGAAGATCCGTCTCGTGCCGATCGAATATGATGATATGCTTCACGTGCTGAATGTTATATTTTATTAAATATATCAATATCTTATATAGGCATATATATATATTCGCCGATCGGAATATGTCGCAATGACCTAGGGAAATGGATTATGAGTTCGATTAGACGATCACTTTGCTACGAAAAATTAACGTGACCGTAGAAGGTTAAAGAAGAGAATTCCTGAAGAAGGATCGGCTATAGAAGGACTGTTACCTACGGGCGACAACTCTTACTGACTCTCAAGACCATCGTCGCTTCCTAAAAATCGTTTCATGAGCAGTGAGAAATGTTGCCGAGGAATCCCGCTATCTGCGGCAGCTTTCGTGATGACACCGCCGTGCTGCGCGAGTTTGATCTGCAGGTAAGACTTCGTAAATTCTTCAAGCGCTCGTTCCTTCGCCTCCATGTATGGAAGGAGGGACAAACCCGGGTCCACTGGCACAAGACTGTCCGTATCATCCTGCTGAAGCACACGTTGGACATCTCGAGCTGAAATGGTATCGCTAGTCAAAAACATGACCAGCCGCTCCATGACATTGCGAAGCTCTCGCCCGTTCCCGGGCCAAGCATAGGACATCAGCACACGCACCGCCTCTTCATCAAGATGGCAAGGGGCCTTGCCCATCGCTTGAACGAGGCGGCTGAGCATATGGCGCGCGATAAGGGGAACGTCTTCACGACGCTCGCGAAGCGGTGGCACCCGAATCGAGACGACGGCGAGCCGATAATACAAATCCTTCCTGAAGGTCCCCGCCCGCACCCGTGCCTCGAGATCTCGGTTGGTCGCAGCAATAACGCGCATATCTACTCGGCGGACTCTGGTTCCGCCCACCGGACGTACTTCGTTTTCCTCCAAGACACGTAAGAGTTTTGCTTGAAGGAGAAGAGGCAGTTCCCCGATTTCGTCCAAGAATACGGTCCCGCCGTTCGCCAGCTCAATGAGCCCCGGCTTGTCGGCGATAGCCCCCGTAAAGGCGCCCCGCACATGCCCGAACAGCTCGGACTCCATCATTCCATCGGGGACCGTCGTACAATCGATCACCTGAAACGGTTGATCGGCCTTTGAGCTCTGCTGGTGAATGGCTCGGGCGATCATCCCCTTTCCCGTTCCCGTTTCCCCGGTAATCAAGACTGTGGACTGGACTTGGGCGGCCTCACCGATACTTCGCCTGACTTGCTCGAACGCGATGCTGCCCCCCACGAAGCCATTGACTTCGAATTGCCGGCGATCCTGCTGCTCGTAGATCGCATGCCGCCGCAGTATTTCGGAGATTCGGATCGCGCGATGGAGACGGATCCCTAAATCCTGCGCATTGACGGGTTTGAGCACATAGTCGAACGCGCCTCGCCGCATCGCATCCACGGCCATGGGGACCGCGTTCATCCGCGTCACCACCAACACCGGCAATTCCGGATCGATCGTCTGGAGGCGGCTGACCAGATCCAGTCCGTCCATCCCGGGTAACACGAGGTCGGTGAGCACCACATCGACGGCCCGTTCGCTGATCAATTGCAAGGCCCCTTCGGCCGTGGGACGCACTTCCATATCGAAGTCTCCCCCCAACGGCTTCAGATCCGCCGCTTCGAGAGCATGCAGCATCAACTCCACGTCCGTTGCGTTATCCTCGACGACCAAGATCGTGAACGGCGCCGTTGATCTGGCTCTGGTTGATCGCAAGGCTGATACTCCGCCATAAGTCATCTTCTCTTCCTTCCTCACGAGTCCTCCCGTCGAATGACACCGACCGCATCGAGTCGCGTGGACAACTGCACCCGCTCGTTGAACATCCCCACGTGCTCCTGCACACCCGGGACTGTGAACCGTACCGTACAGCCGTGGCCTTCAGTGTCTTCAATCCACACCTTGCCGCCGTACAGCTCCACGATGCGCTGGGTGATGGTCAACCCGATCCCGCTTCCGGTTGTATCGGACATCAACAAGCGGACAAACGGTTGAAACACTCGGGGGCGTTGATGCAAGGGAATTCCGATGCCGTTGTCTTCCACATCGAATGTGACCAAAGGACCGTGGACACGAGCGCGGATCTTCACTGCAGGCGACTCCCCATCCCGAGCGAACTTCAGCGCATTCGAGATCAGATTGTCAAAGACCTGTCGAAGATGCGCATCATGGCAGGCGACGAGCGGCAGTCCTGGTTCGACAGACACGACCGCCCGGAGTCGCTCGATCTCTTCGGCATGGACCTTCATCACCTCACGCATGACCGCGGCCGGATCGACGGCCACGGCAATCCCCGGTTCCGCACCCACACGAGCCACCGTCAGGATACCTTCCACCCGCTGCACCAGGTCCTTTCCATTTTCTTCAATAAGAGATAACCATCGCTTTGTTCTGGCATCAAGCTTCCCGACATCCTCTTGAATGAGCAACCTGGCAAGTTCTTCCATGCGGGCTCCGGGTCCCTTGAGATCATGAGCCAACGCTTCCGCCAAGTGCTCGAGTTGCCGGAGGCGTGTCATCAATCCGCGTTGTTTCTGTTGGGCCGCCCGCTGCAGCCGCGCGTTCAGAATGGCCAGCGAGATTTCCTGAGCTAAGCCTTCCGCCAAACGCTGATTCCACTCATGTTCCGCCCGTGGTCGCTCGCTCATGAACGACAGGACACCGAACGGAATCCCGTCCGTCAACAACGGGACCGCCAGTACGCTGCCCTCTATCAGGTCGCTCCCCTTCGTCCAGAGCCACTCGTCCGAACGAGACCGTTCCCCAGCGGCCGTCCCGCGCGTCTCAAACGCCTGGACACAAATCGGAAGTTCTTTCCAAGGCACAGCCGATTTCTTCAGACGGTCGTTCCAGTCGCCGGAGGCGGCTTCAACAATCCAAGAACTCTCCCGTTCATCGCACAACAACAACAAACAGATATCTGCGCGCACCAATCCAACCGCTCGGTCTGTGATTCGATAGAGCGTCTGGTCGAGCTCGTCCGGATCGCTGGCATTGATCTCTTGCCCGATGGCATTGAGCGCCTCGATCTCCTTGAGGTTCGTCTCGATGCGGCGGGCCATGGCGAGGTAGGCGCCTGCCAACTGACCGAGTTCGTCCTTTGTCTTTCCACCGTCGGCCAACAGTTGAGTAATTCCCGCTACATCGACATGCGCTCCGATCCTTGCCGTGGCGGATTGAAGCCGCGTGATAGGCTCGGTGAGCGCTTGAGCCAGCACCCGTGAGACAATCCACCCCAGCGCAACCACACCGGCCAAGGTCACCCAAAGTCCGATAAATGTCCGCTGTGACACCACATCGGCCTGTTCATGGAGTGAGTTGCGTTCTCGTTCCAAGCGGTCTTCGAGGGTGCGGAGGTCGTGGAGGAGGAGATCGGATAGCCGAAGTCCTTCACCGGACTGTACATAGGCCAGCGCTTTCTCCGCCAGTCCGTTTCGAATGTCCGCGATCAAATCGAGCTTCGATCGCAACAACACTTTTAGTTGTTGCTCGATCTTCTCGAGACCGTTCGAAGCATCCGGTAGCCTGGCGAGCGACGTGGTGGCATTGGACAACGCGTGATCAAGTCTCGCTTCCGCGTCGGCCAAAGGGGCAAGAAAAGCCGGGCTCTGAGTCAAGACATAGCCGCGAAATCCGTCCTCGATGTCGATGGCCAGTCTCCCCAGCAGATGCACTTGTTCCTCTGCCAGTATGAGTTCCTGCCGCTGTTGTTGGAGCACAAGCAACTGCTGGACAAAATAAAGATGCAGAGCAATGCCTATACTGAGCGGCACACACAGCAACAGAAGCGCCGCCCACACCTTGTGTTGAATGCGGAGCCGGTCCACCCACTGTGTGACCCATCGGTCCATCACGCAGTGCCCTCTCAATTCAGGAAGGTATGGCTAAATTTGAGCCTCGGAAGAAAGGAATGTCAAGACCGGCCCCCCTGCCGTTTTCCCAGTAGGCGCTCATACCTGGAACTGGGCCTCATAGAGGCCCGCATAGACCCCTCCACGACTGAGCAGAGCATCATGCCGACCATCTTCCACCAGCCGACCTTTATCGAGCACCAAAATCCGATCCACATCATGGAGGGTAGACAAGCGGTGGGCGATGATGAACGTGGTTCGACCAACAGTCAGTTCGGTCAAGGCTTCGCGGATTTTCACTTCGGTCTCCGTGTCGATATTGGACGTCGCTTCGTCAAAAATAACGATGGGCGGATCCTTCAACAACACCCGCGCGATCGAGACCCGCTGCTTTTGTCCGACCGACAACTTGACCCCTCGTTCACCGATCCAGGTGTCATATCCTTCCGGTAATGCCGCGATGAACTCGTGTGCTCTCGCAACGCGCGCCGCTGCTTCCAGCCGATCCTGATCCGCGTTCAAATCGCCGTACAGGAGATTGTCTTTCACTGTCCCGTTGAATAAAAACGGTTCCTGTTGCACAAACCCGATCTGCCGTCGCAGATAGGCAATCGGAAGGTCCCGAATCTCTGTTCCGTCAATGAGGATCGCCCCGGCCGTCACATCGTAAAACCGCATCAACAACTTGAGCAACGTGCTCTTCCCGGCGCCGCTCATCCCAACCAGTGCCACGCGTTCCCCGGCCGGCACCGTCGCTGCGAACTCTTTCAGTACGGGGACATCGGGCCGGTAGTGGAACCGCACGTGGTTGAATCGAACCTCCCCATGGGCGCGCCGGATCGGCGCGACCGCACCGGGACGATCGGCGACTTCAGGAACCGTATCCAGCACGTCGAACACCCGCTCGCTCGCCGCCAACGCATGTTGCAACATATGATTGACTGAATGAATCTGATTGATCGGGACGTAGAACATCGCCAGATAGGACAGAAACAACACCAGCTCACCAAGTGTGAGCCGGCCTTCCATGACCTCTCCCGCGCCATACCACAGGATCAATACGGTCCCGAAGGCTGCGATGAGAATCATTCCCGGCGAATAGACCGACCACAGCACCATCGCTTTGAGGTTCTTTTCACTATACGCGTGGCTCAGCCGGTCGAACCTGGCCTGTTCATGCTCTTGTCGGCCGAACCCCATCGTCTCCCTGATGCCGGACAACGAATCTTGCAGATAGCCGTTCAGCTCGGCGGCGCTTTGTCTGGTCTGCTGATAGTACCCGTGTACCTTCGAGGTAAACCAACTCGCGGACAGGGCCAGCAGTGGAATCGGCAAGAGCGAAAGTGCCGCCAGCTTCCAGTTGAGCATGAATAACAGCCCCGTGATCCCGATAAGCGTCAACGATGCCGTCAGCATCCCTTCGAGCCCATCGATAAAGATCCGCTCGACATGCTCCGTGTCGTTTGTCACCCGGGACATGATCTCGCCCGTGGACCGATTCTCAAAATAGGTAATCGAGAGGCGCTGGAGGGCGGAAAAGATGTGCCGGCGAAGATCATGGACTACGGTCTGCTCAAGTTGATTGTTGAGCCTGATCCGCAGCGAGGCGAACAGATTTTTGAACACATGGGCGCCGACCAGGAGGCCGATCGCCCATGGCAAGAGCGACGCTTGTTTGGCCTGAATCACGTCGTCGATGATGATTTTGATGACCCAAGGAGGAACCAGCTCCATCGCCGTGGCGCAGCCGGCGCAGACCAGGGTCGCGATCGCGAGAGTCCGATGGGGCCGAAGATAGAGAAGAACGCGAAAAAGAGATTTCACAATCGGCCAGGCACGGAAGGCATTAAATCACGTTTGTGGGCTCTTGTTGCCAATACTGCGAGAACTCTTGAAGTTGCGTCAGGGTGGACATATCCGTCATACGATCGAGAAAGACTTTGCCGATCAAGTGATCAAGCTCGTGTTGAATGCAGACCGCATAGAGGCCGGTCGCCTCAAAATCCAGGGCCTTCCCTTTCCGATCGAGTCCTTTGACGCGCACCAAGGAAGGCCTCGTGACTTTCCCTCGCAGTCCGTCGACACTCAGGCAGCCTTCCCAGCTTTCCACCTGTTGGGGACCGTAATACACGATCGACGGATTGATGAGGACGGTCTCAGGGAACCCCCCTTCGCCCTTGCAGGCCATCACGACCAGTTGAATCGAGCGTGACACCTGAGGCGCGGCCAGCCCAATGCCCGGCTCGTCATACATGGTTTCAAACATGTCGTCGATCAACCGTTGCACTTCTGAAGATTTGATGTCCCGGGGATCGACCGGAGCGGCGATTTTGCGAAGGATCGGATTCCCCAGTTTGGCGATATTCAGCATAGTTCCCGTCTTCGTTTTCATATCATTATATTCGTAACATAGGAATCTCTTGGCCCGCAACCTCCCCCTTCGCTAAGAGCTCCGCTTCGACCTCCGAGGTTCCGGAATCTCAAAGACGTCCTTGTTGGTGTCCCACCACTCGACCCATTCGTTCGACCACAGCGCACGATCCTGTTTGGTCGAAGTATCCCAATCGTGGAATTCGGTCTCATGGCGCGTAAGGATCCAAAGCGATTGCAGCGCCGACAGGGCCACGAAGCGCTCATCATCGCTTACGATCGGGATCAAGAGTGGAATGACGGCCTTTTGCCGGACATACCGCGCTTCAAACGCGGCAGCCTTTCTGACCGACGGGTTAGGGTCCTTGGCCATCACCTCAATGGCTTCGGGCGCTTTGGCCGGATCCAGACGAACCGCAACCCGCAAGGCATGTTCCCTCACGCGAGGGATTTCGCCCTGATCCTTTGCCGTGGAGATGAGCGCTGAAACCCCTGCTACACCCTTCATCATCAGCAGGGTCTCGATCGCATTGTACCGAATTCGGGGACTGGGCATAGTCAGAGCCTTGACCAAGACCGGGACGGAGGGCTCTCCCAGATGGACGAATTCTCCCATGGCCCAAAACTCCTGTTTGCCTTCCAGCAAGGGCAGCAAGGCCTCGGCACGCTGCAGTTCTTCGGGACTCAGCGGATTCTTGTTCGGCGGGATCGAGACATCCGGTATTTCCGGATTCTTAGGCGGAGCTTCATACGGTACTTGGACCCGCCATACAAGAGACGCTGTATCCGCCCATGCATACGGCGGTGTTGCCTCTCCAATCAGACCGATCACCACAGCGATTCCAAACCGGAATAGGTATGATTGATTCACGATGACGAAACTCCTTTCACCCTCATAGGGGCGGCTGACGCTCTCTATTCGACTTCTTCAAGACGATCGCGCTGATGCACAATTTCGTAGAGGACCGGCAACACCACGAGAATCAAGAACGCCGCCGTCAGCATTCCGCCGACAACCACGCGCGCCAATGGCTTCTGCGCCTGGGCACCGATGCCGGTCGCAAAGGAGGCGGGCAGCAGTCCGATACCCGCGCTCAAGGTCGCCATCAAAATAGGACGCATCTGTACATCGGCGCCGCGCATCACGGCCTGTCGCAAGTCAAGCCCCGACTTCCTGAACTCTTCGATACGGGAGACCAGCAACACGCCACCCAATATTGCGACTCCCAACGTCGAAATCATGCCCACCGCGGCCGAAATACTGAAATGGGTATGCGTGATCACCAACGACAGTGCGCCTCCCACCAGTGCAAAGGGGACAGCCGCCAACACCAGCAAGGCATTCTTGAGTGAATCGAAGGTCACATAGAGCAAAAAAATAATAATGACGAGGCTCACGGGAACGATCTTAGCCAGCCGCTTCTGCTCCGCCTTAAGTTGATCGTACTGCCCGGCCCACTCCATACGGTAGCCCTCGGGCAACGTGACCCGCTGTGCCAACCTCTCCTGAGCGTCTTCGACCGTCCCCTGAAGATCGCGATCGCGCACACTGAATTTGATCGGAATATACCGCTCGTTGTTCTCGCGATTGATGATAAAGGCTCCGGTCTGCATCGTAATGGTCGCCACCTGTTTGAGGGGAATGCGCGCTCCATCCGGAGTGCTCACCAAAATATTGCCGATGGAATCGACATCCTGACGATACTCGGGAAGAAACCTGACGACCAGATCGAAGAGCTTCTCTCCCTCATACACCTGAGTCACCGCTTGACCGCCGATGGCGGCTTGAACCACCGCGTTGACATCCGAGACTCGTAACCCATATCGAGCGCTGGCTTCGCGGGCCACTTGAATCAGCAGATTCGGCTGACCGATCAGCCGGAACACGCCCAAATCCTTCACTCCGGGAACCTCTTTCATCACCGATTCAATCTCGACTGCCTTGGCTTCCATGGTCTTCAAATCGGTGCCGAACAACTTGATCGAGTTCTCACCCTTCACACCCGACATCGCCTCTTCCACATTGTCTTCGATAACCTGAGAGAAATTGAAAATCACACCCGGTATGGTCTTCAACCGATGCTCGATTTCTTCGATAAGCCTGTCTTTGGTCATTCGTGGGCGCCACTCGGACATGGGTTTGAGGCTTGCCAGGAACTCTCCGTTGAAAAAGCTGGTAGGGTCGGTGCCATCGTCCGGACGGCCCAGTTGAGACATGACCGTTTCCACCTCGGGTGATTCCCGGAATATGCGGCGGATCTCGTTGGTCAGTTGATCGGCCTGATCGAACGAAATGTCGACCGGCATCGTGGCTCGAACCCATAAGTTTCCTTCTTCCAGAGTCGGCATGAATTCACCGCCCAACAAGTGCAGTCCGAGAAACCCGAGCACCACGAGGCTTGTCGCAAAACCAACCACACCTATCTTATGCTCCAGCGCCCATCCGACAGCCTTCATGTAGCTCCTGCGTATGACGCCGATCACTGCGGTATCGGTTTCTTTGATCGGCGCTCTCAAGAGAAACGAGCACAGCACGGGTGCAAGCGTAAACGCCATCAACAGCGCGCCGACCAGAGCAAATCCGTATGTAATGGACATGGGCGCAAAGATCTTCCCAGGCACTCCGGTCATCGTAAAAAGGGGCACAAACGCCACCACGATGATCGCCGTCGAAAAGAAAATGGGTCTTCCGACCTGGCGAGCCGCTCGGATGATGAGCTGATGAATCGTGATCCCGGGTGTTTTCCTGTGCGCCAACTGGAAGAAGATACATTCAACCATCACCAACGTCGCGTCCACAATGATCCCGAAATCGATCGCACCCAATGACATCAAATTGGCCGACTGTCCGACAAGCACCATCATCGTGAAGGTAAACAATAATGACAGAGGAATCGTCAGTGCGACGATGACCGCCGCGCGTAGATGGCCCAGAAAAACAAACAGGACGATGAACACGAGCACCATTCCACTGATGAGGATGTCGGTGACCGTTTCCACCGTGGTATGGATCAGAGTGGTCCGATCATAGAAGGTCTTGATCTTGACTCCAGCGGGCAATTTCGATGCGTTCAGTTCCTCGACCTTGGTTCTGACTTTATCCAAGACCTGTAACGCCTTATACCCGCGCTGGAGCAGCACGACACCTTCCACCACGTCATCACGGTCGTCAATTCCCACTTTGCCAAGGCGCACGCGATGCCCAACCGTCACGGTTCCCAGTGTTTTGATAAAGACGGGGGTTCCTTCCTTTTCCGCGACCATCACGTCTTCAATGTCGTTGAGATCGGTGATCAGTCCCAACCCGCGAATGTTGTAGCTCTGCGCGCCAATCGTCAAATAGTTGCCGCCGACATTGGCATTGCTGTTCGCCAGCGCCGTCAGGACTTGAGAAAGACTCACACCGTAGCTGATGAGTTTCCCTGGATCGATATCGACATGATATTCCTTCGTCGTGCCGCCAAACGTCGTCACGTCGATGACACCCGACATATGCTTGAACTCGCGACGGAGTTGCCAGTCCTGAATCGTTTTCAAGTCCGTGAGAGTTGTCTGTGAGCCGGTCAACTCATACCGGTAGATCTCGGCTATCGCCCACCAAGGAGAAACCATGGGCTGCACTCCTTGAGGCAGTTGAACCGAGTTCAGTCGATTCAACACTTCCTGACGGTCTCGAAAGATGTCGCTGTCGAAGTCGAAATACACTTTGACGTCACTGAGGCCGAAAATCGAGAGTGACCGGATATCGGTGAGTCTAGGGGTTCCATTCAATGCGACCTCAAGGGGGATCGTAATCTGCCGTTCAATTTCCTCCGGCGAGTATCCGGGGAATTGGGTGATCAACTCCACCATTGGAGCGGATGGGTCCGGATAGGCCTCGATGTCAAGGAGATGGAATGCGTAGAGACCACCGAACAAAAGCAGAAACCCAAACGCACAGACCAGGAACCGTTGAACGAGCGCCACCTCAACAATTCTGGCAATCATGGATTCACGGTACCTAGTCGGGCAACGATAAGGACAGCGGCCTCGTTAAGTACCTCTGACCTGTTGTTCCTTGATCAAGACGGCTCCTTTGGTCACAATCCGTTCTCCTTGCGTCAGCCCTTCGACGATGCGGACCTGGTCCGGAGAGATATTCGCGGTCTTCACTTCCCGCTTGACGTACCGAGGTCCATCCTCGACCACATAGACGAACTGCTTGCCGTCCGCTTCCAGCACCGCCTCCCGCAACACGATGAGAAATTGCGCAGTGTCGCTCACATTGAGCTGCAACCGCGCGAACATCTCTGGTTTCAGTTTGTGCGCGTCGTTCTTCACGTGAGCCCGAACTTTGATCGTCCTGGAGGCGGGATCGACCACATCTCCGATGGACGTAACCTTGGCCGGAAAATCAACGTCCGGGTAGGCTTCAACCTTCACCACGGCTGACTGTCCCTCCCGCACGAGCGCGAGGTCTCGCTCATAGACATCGGCCACGACTTGCAGAATGTCCAGGTCGGCGATCGTAAAGAGCACATGATCTGGATCTCCGGTCACCGACTGACCCGGTGTCACGGAGCGCTCCACGACGATCCCAGCAAGGGGACTTTTTAGCTCAAAGAGAGAGGTGACTTGTTGTTTATCGAGGGGCTTATTCAATTCGTCCGGCGCGACCTTGAGCGAAAGCAATCGTTCCTTTGCCCGGCGAAACTCCGCCTTGGCTTTGATCAGCTCACTCTCAGCCTGTTTCAAATCTTTAAGTGGCAGCGCCTTGTTTTCGTACAAATCCTTCGCCAATTCATGTGCTCGAGTTGCATATTGCAAGTCCGCATCCTCCTTCACATATTCCGAGTAAGCCTGCGCAATGTCCGAACTGTCAATGATCAGCAGAACCTTCCCCGCCTTTACTTGGTCTCCCAGATGAGCCCTGACTTCTACGACTCGTCCCTGTAAAGGAGAAGAAATCCGTGAATACTTGTCCTCGCCATAGGCGATCTTGCCCGAGAGGAACAACCCTTGCCGAGACGTATTGAACTCGACAACCATCGTCTCGACATGAGGGCCTATACCGGCCGTCACTCCGGGCTTGGCTGACGGGTGTGCGTCCACATCCAGTTTGGGAGGTTGATCGCGCTGGCCACAGGCTGAAAGTAACAGGATGATGACGCTTAGGGTTAAAGCCGAGAGAAGGCCGAGAGAAGACTTGGGGAAACACCCCGAAAAGTTTTTCATCTTTGGATCTGACTGTTGGCCTTGGGTGTGGGTTGCTAAATTATGACGTGATTTCCTGCCCAACGGCATTTTCCAATTGAATCACATTCCGTTGGTAATTGAACAACGCTTCAAAATAGCTTTGCTGAATGGCCCTCGACGTCCGCGCCGCATCCAGCAAATCCAGCAGGGTCGCCCCACCTCGCTCATAGGCATGCTCCACGATTGTAAACGTCGACCGTGCGTCGTCGAGGACTCCGTTGAGAAACGCTTCGACGAGCCGGCGACTTTGAATAAGATTGTGATACGCGGTGTCCACCTGGTTCTCGACTTGGTTGAACGTCTTACCCAGATCGGCTTCCGCAACCTCTAGGGCCGCCTCTGCTTGCATAATACCGCCCTGGTTGCGATTGAACAATGGCAAAGGCAAACCCAGGCTGAAGGCCATCTGGTTGGAGTTGTCCGGTCCCTTCGACCCTTGAACGGCATAACCTGCTCCGACCGTGACGTCCGGAATGCGGTAGGCCCTCGCAAGCCTCAGCTCTGCCTCGCGCTGTGAAAAGGTGAGCCGCTTGGCTCGGACATCGGGACGAGTGTCCAAGGCCATGCTGCGGAGCTTGACGATGTCCGGATCCACCCGCTTGTACTCCAGATCCGTCGTTAACTCCAGGAGGGTTGCGGGGGAGATTCGCAGCAACTGGCGAAGATCGGAACGGACCGATTCGACTTCTTGAATCGCCTGAATCACTTGCGACTGAAAATCGATGAACTGCAGTCGGATACGGATCAGGTCCACCTCAGCGATGAACCCTTTCTTGAATCGGACCGTATTGACCTCCTGGATCCGGGAAAAGCGGTCTCTGTTTTCCTCCGCCAATGTCAGCCGGCGCCGCGCCAGTTGTATGCGATAGTACCCGTCTTTTACCGAGAAACTGAGCTGCCGAACAGCGTCCTCAAAGGCCGCTTCTGCCGACTGGGTCCCGAATGCGGCACTCTCGATCCGATAGCCCCGCTTTCCGGCCAGTTCGAACAACTGCTGAATTTGGGGGTAGACTTGCCCGCTGTTCGCCAGTGATCGACCTTGAACCGGAGAGGTTTCCAGGCCGAGAGACGCATACGGGTTCGGAAACAGTCTTGCCGTAATTTCCCGCCCCTTACTCGACTCAATCCCATACTTGGCCATCAGGAGGTCGAAGTTCTGCCGAAGGAATAAACTGATGGCTTCGTCCAGGCTCAATCGCAACATCGGCGGCGGTGAAGACACAGCTTTGAAAGCGGCGCCGGAATCGCCACCCATCGGCGGGCCGGCAAAGACCATCCCTTGATTGTGGGCAAGGCTACACAGCACCAGAATAAGGCAGGAGAAGGAAATCATCGGACATCGACCCATAGCGTATCCTACGCTTCTTCTCTCTGTCATGGACAACAAATATCGCGGCCGATTGGAGAAATCAGCGTGGGTCTGTTCCCGCGGACTATGCGAATCGACATCCGCCACTTCCAAACAACCTGTGAGGCACGACGGCATCCGATCAACACTCGCTCAGACTAGATACCGCGTGGAGATGAAGACGGGAGGATGTGAACCAGGGATGAACGGCTACTCAAACTTGGAGTCGGTCGCTCGAAGATGCTTTCTCACCCGAACCTTTTCATGGTGCTTGCGGAGCAACTGGCGACGGAGGATCTCACTATTTTCTGCGACAATCCTGACCAGGCGATCCATATCCTCAGCATGATCCCGAACGAGTTCGGACAATTTTTGCATCTGTCCTTCCAACCTCTCCAGACGCCACGCCACATCGTCCATCGGACCGGAGGAGGGCTTCGCCGAAAGCTTCGTCACACGTCTGTTGGTGTTCCGAGGTAATGCGGCGACCACGACATCTCGCTTCATGCTGACTCCTTTGCTTCAGATACATCGCACGCTGTCCACACCGATGAGCAGGATCGGATCTGGCCTAGTATTATCCGCATGGATCGGGAAGTCAACGATTCAGCTTCCTTTCTATTTCATGTCGGTCCTGCTAGAATTTACCAGTGAAAAACATTTTTACAATGGTCTTGGCCGGCGGCAAAGGCGAGCGACTCTTCCCACTCACAGACCAACGCGCGAAGCCGGCGGTTCCATTTGGGGGCAAATACCGAATCATCGACTTTACCCTGAGCAATTGCCTCAATTCCGGTCTCCGTAAGATCGCCGTTCTCATTCAGTACAAATCGCATTCACTCGATCGTCATATCCGGGTCGGCTGGGATATTCTCAGCGCCGAACTGGGAGAGTATATCGCCTCCGTTCCCCCTCAGCAGCGTATCAGCGAAGATTGGTATCGGGGCACCGCCGATGCCGTCTATCAGAACATGTTCTTGATCGACGGAGAGCATCCCGAGTTCCTGTTCATCCTCGCCGGCGACCACGTGTATAAGATGAACTATGCGGAAATGTATCACTGGCTCATCGCGAAGAGCGCGGATGCGGTGGTCGGCGCCATCGACATCCCGGTCCAGGAGGCCACTCGCTTCGGCGTCATCGCGGTGGACGAGGATTATCGGATTACCCGCTTCGATGAAAAGCCTGCGAACCCCATTCCGCTTCCCAACGATCCTGCCCACGCCTTTGCATCGATGGGCATCTATCTGTTCCGCACGAAGGCGCTCCGCGAACACCTGATTGCCGACGCGCAAGGGGGCGGCGCGCACGACTTCGGAAAAAACATCATCCCGCGAATGATCGAGCAACGGCGGGTGTACGCGTTCAAGTTTCACGACGCCAATAAGAAGGCCATCAAATACTGGCGCGATATCGGGACGCTCGATGCCTACTGGGAAGCGAATATGGATCTGGTCGCCGTCGATCCGCAATTCAACCTGTACGACCCTGAATGGCCGATCAGAACCTACCAAGGGCAATTTCCGCCGGCCAAGTTTGTCTTCGCGCAGGATTATCAGGGAGGCCGGATAGGCGTCGCACTCGATTCGATCGTCTGCGGCGGGTGTATCGTCTCGGGCGGACGGGTGCAGAATTCAATCTTGTCTCCCAATGTCCGCGTGCAAGACCATGCCGACGTTCGCGAATCCATTGTCATGGAGAACGTGATGATCGGCGAGCACAGCCGTATCAAGCGCGCCATCATCGACAAGGGTGTCACGATTCCCCCCAACACTGAAATCGGGTACAATCGTGAAGCCGATGCTCAACGATTCACCGTCACTGAATCGGGTCTCGTCGTGATCTCAAAGGGAATGAAGCTGCATGCCGCCGTCGATTCATCCGGTTGATCTCGTCACCGCCCTCCGCCAGAAGCACCTCACACCTGCAATCGTGTTCCTCACTTCACGCCGGGCCTGCGACGAAGCCATGGAGGCCTTCGACCATGCCGACATCGTCCTTCCCCCGATCCGGCAAGAGGCCATCGCCGGAACGCTCGAACGGGTCACGGCTCAGCATCCCAGCATTGCGGAACACCCGCTTCTTCCCATCGTACGGCGGATCGGCGTCGCCGCCCATCACGCCGGGCACTTGCCTTCCTGGAAAATCGCGATCGAAGAGTTGATGCGGCAGGGCCATCTCGATGCGGTGTTTGCGACCACGACTCTGGCCGCAGGTGTGGATTTCCCCGCTCGCACGGTCGTGATCACACAATCGAGCATCCGCAAGTCGCGCGACTTCACCGACCTGACGATCGGGGAAGTCCAGCAGATCGCCGGACGGGCCGGCCGCCGCGGGAAGGATCTCGTCGGGTTTGCGGTCGTGACTCCGTCTCCTTATATCGACTTGGCGGTGCTGACCAAAGGCTTGACCGGACAGCCCGAGGCGATCGACAGCCAATTCACGATCAGCTACCCGATGGTCTTGAACCTCTTGAAGGCCCATCCTCATGAGCACATTCAAGGGATTCTGGCCAAGAGCTTCGCTCAATTCCAGCTCAACCAGCGCGCCGAACTCCTCGAGCAGAAACTGGACGTGCTCCATGTGCAACTCGAACCGTTCGGCCCCCGCGTCTGCACCGATTGGATCACCCAGTGGCAAACCTTCGATCATGCGCGCAGACACCGCCCCACGCGGCATCAGATTCACCGGTCGGAGTCCCCGGAAATCTCGGCTCGCTTGCCGTTCTTGACGCCGGGGCGCGTGGTGGGGCTCACCAAAGGACGCGGAATTGTGCTCCGGCAATATCGGAGCAAAGGCCAAAAGAACTCCATGCTCACCGTCCTGCGACCGGACAACGCCATAACCGAATGCCCGGCCACGAGCATTAAAGAAGTCTATGACCGCGTGTATGAATGCGAGGAGATTCCGACGTACCCTTGGTGTTCGGCCGAAGCGGTTGATCGGCTCAGTTCTCAGCTGGAAGAACTGCCGACGCGATTGCCCGTCCTTCCCATTCTCGTACCGACCCACAGCGAGCCGCTGCCCGATGCGATCGTGCAATCGCTGGGTGATTTTCCCTGCCCGACTTGTTCTTCACGCGCAGCCTGCCAGAAAGACTTCCACACGGCCTCGCGGCTTCGGCAGGAGCAGCAGCGCCACATCAAATCCATTCAAGCGCTGCGGACCAGTTTATGGCATCGATTCCAAGAGCGCGTGGAAATGCTCCAGAACTTCGGGTATCTCACGCTGGCGGCCCAGCTCACGGCTGAAGGTGAATGGGCCAGGCTCATCCGTATCGATCACTCGCTGTTGATTACGGAACTGATCCGTGCCGAAGCCTTCACAGGAGCAGATCCGTCCCTCCTCACGGGCATCATGGCCAGTCTGGCCCACGATGACGACCGTCCCGGAGCCTTTCCGCGCATCAGCCCCGGACTGAGCTCGCTGTTGGGGCAGGTTCGCAAGTTGGCGGAGAGTTTATCTCCGTATGAAGACCCTCCCCTCCTGCGCGCAGACGTCGCAGCCTTGGCCGAACGCTGGGTCGCCGATCCTACCCTCACGTGGATCGGGCTTTGCCGATTGACCACCATGGCAGAAGGCGACATCTATCGTCTGCTTGCCCGAACCCTGGAGTTTCTGTCGCAGATTCAGACGCTGAAAGGCACTCATCCCGGCCTGGCTGATTGTGCCGCGAACGCGATTACGCTGATCCGCCGTGGAGTCTTGGAGGAATTGCCATAATGAAGACGTTACTCGTCGTTCGTGAAGCATCGTTCGCAAGCACATGCGTCCCTTCTCTGGTCTGCGTGCGCTTCACACTTCCCGCTTCACCCCTAACGAGAAAACTATGACGACCGACGAACTTGAACAACTTCTCGCACAGCAGCCCGTGGGCCTCTTGCATCGCCTTGCGCGCGGCCGCATCCATCGGCACTTCCGTGCCGGCAAGCGGCGCATCATCGAGCTGCTTCTTCAACACTCGAGCCACAATCGTGCAGGCTTCGAATCCGACCTACAGGCACTGATCGGCGAACGGCCATCTCGCCCAGAACCAACGTCGCCGCACATCCATCGCCCTCCAGCGAGCGCTCACAAGAAGAGGTCCATACAGGGAGCAGAGCCGGAATCCTCCGAGTCGTCCGTCTCACTGTCGGGCTGGCTGGAAGGCATCGGGGTTCCTCCTCCGCAACCATTCGTGCCGGATCCCTGGCAAAGCGAGGCCTTGTCCGCTCTGAATGAAACCGACGTCGTGATCAGTGTCCCGACTGGAAGCGGAAAAACCTATGTCGCCGTTGAGGCAGCCCGTCGGGCCATGGAAGACAATCGCACCGTCATTTACACATCACCCCTCAAGGCTTTATCCAACACCAAGTACACGGAGTTTTCCCGGATCTTCGGTCCGGACAAAGTGGGCATTCTCACCGGAGACCGCCAAGAAAACGGTCAAGCGCCGCTGCTCATCATGACGACGGAGATTTTGCGCAACCTGCTCTATGATGCCGCGAGTGGAGAAATCGATGTTCGATTGGATACGTTGGGGCTCGTGATCCTGGATGAGTCGCAATATATCGCTGATCCGGAGCGAGGAGTCGTGTGGGAAGAAACCATCATCTTTTGCCCTTCACAGGCCAGACTGTTGTTGCTCTCCGCCTCGATCGGCAATCCGCAGGACATTGCCGATTGGCTGACCTCCATCCGGACTACCACCTGCCGGCTGGTGCGCCACAGCAAACGCACGGTCCCTCTCAGGGCCGGTTATTTGCACCCGAATGGGAAACTGACTCCGCTCTTCCGGACGCTGGGAATTCCATACGGGCACCCCAATCAGCTTCATCCGGAGGCGAAGCGCCTTTTTCTTCAATACGAAGACGAAACCCTGCCTTCCGGACGCACGAGACGCTAGCCTGGTTACGATCTGAAACGATCAAAAGGATGTGGTGAGGCCGACCGTGGCACCGTGGCGGAAGGTTTGCAATTCAGTGAGGGGAGCCGTCTCGGAACCGCTTCCAAGGGCATGGACTTCCCATCTCCCGTAGTAGGTCCGGTTCCACATGACGCGATACCCCACCGTCAGCGCAAGTCGACGAGTCAGCATAATCTTTATGGACGGTTCAACACTCGCGCCTACTCCCACCCCCCACATCGAGAAGCTTGGATCCTGCTGCAAATCACCCCGCTGAAAATGGATGTCCTCATTGAACACGACACTGGCGGGAGAAAAAAGCATCTTCACGTTGGCGCTGACTCGTTGCACGATTTGATATTCGAGTTGCCCGCCGATTTGTAGAGGAGTAATCCAATGTGTCGTGTTCTTGATCGCGGGTAATGTTGGGGAAGTCGGACCACAGGTGAGCACTGTCGAGTCGCAGCTGAGCCGGCTAATTCCAGTCGCCTCGTACGTGGTTCTCCAATACTGAAAGCCGCCCAGCAGATCCAGATGTCCGCGGCCATTTGAAAATTCGACGGCCCGATATCCGGCATTCCCACTGACATACCATGTTCCTTTGCCCGTGGTGTCGCTGCTCGTGCGGGAGAATAATCGCTGCCCCGCCAAATAATCATCATCGGTCAGCGCCCCTCGATCAAAATCAACCGAGAAGCCGAAATGACCTTGCAGATAAAAGCGACGCGCGAGATTCAATTTGGCTCCAAAGTCAAGAATATGCGTATCGCTGTCCTTAAACGTCAGCTTGGACGTTGGATCACCGAGCATGGGATTGAGCCCCGACGCATCATGGCTCCACGCGGTTTCGCCTGTCGTATACAGCCATGATCCGACGGATAGCTCCAACCGCGGCCGCGCTTGCGGTTCAGGATCTTGCCCCCAAGCGGAGGCGGCCGGAATCACCAACATCATGAAGGCAACCGCCGAGCAGACCCACCCTGGCACCTTTCGTGTTCGGATCACCGCCGGACTCCTCCACGCTGGATGACGACCGTATCGAAGCATCGTTCAGTCTGGTCCGGCATGGCTCGTCCACAGGCGGCTTTGATGTCCTGTTCCTGCAGGCTCCGTTGAATGAATGCCGAGAACCAGACCAGCCACGTGCCGATGATTGCAAGCAACACGGCACTCGCCGCGATATAGCTCCAAGCCGTCCAGGGCGATGTGGAGCCGCTCGGGGCAACAACAGGAGCTGCCTCTTCTCCCTTCACGAGATGAACGGATGCCATGACGTATTCCCTCTACAAAAAGATAACTCAACTCAAGTGACCACCCGATCATACCCGACACCATACTCACTGAATAGACTTTTTCACTCTCTCTCTCGCCGACTGAACCGATGTCTCCGCTGTGTACAAAACATGTGGAACTCTGATCATCCACCTTGGTAAGATGCGTCCGGCGATTTCGCTGATTCCACAGGTTGGAACGATCGATCGCTGTACGATCGCAACTCTCCCGTGCCGAGGTAGCTCAGTTGGCAGAGCACAGCCCTGAAAAGGCTGGTGTCGACAGTTCGATTCTGTCCCTCGGCACCACATTCCGCATACTTAACGATTTCATCTCAGGAGCAAGTGGCACCTGAGTGGCAGTAAGTGGCACCTGAACATCGTTTTCTCCGCTTAGAACTGCCTTCGTAAACGCTTCCAGCCGTGTCACTGCATCCCGCAATCGCGCGTTCCAATTGTGGATGTAGTACTTCGCCGAACCGGGTAGCGGCTCACCTTTTAACGTCTGGATCACAGCGTAATCCACGCCACATTGTGTGAGCCAGGTCGTGAAGGTATGGCGAAGATCGTGGAAGTGCAGATCGTGAACCCCTGCCCGCTCACACGTTCGCATCCAGGTATGTTTGAAGGAATTCCCATCTTTCCAGTGATGGAAAAATCGGCCACCGATTCTCAGAGTTTTTCCGAACAAGGCCTCGTAAGCCAGACTGTTAAGGGGAACCATTTTAGGCACCCCTTTGATTCTCGTCTGGCCGGGCGACGGCACGAGCCACCAACCGTCTCCCCGCTGCAACAGCCACTCTTCATGAATCTCTATCAGCTTGTTTTCTCGAAGGCCGATCTGCAGCGCGGCCATCGCGAGCCGCCAAACGTTCGGTGAGGCGGCATCACGGATTTTGAGCAGCTCCCAGCCTTCGACTATCCGCTCGCGCTTCACATATTCAGGCACAGGCAAACGTTTGAGCCGATTCTTGTCCAGATGGTCCATATCAACGGCTAAATTCAGCACCGCCATAAGAGTTGCGCACTCTCGCTCAATCGTCCCTGGAGCCACATGTCGTTTCTTATCCTCTGGGCCGATCAAGGCAGAGCGACGCTTTTCCAGATAAGCCAATCCATCTTCAAGGCAGATACCGGAGAGCTTCTTGTGGCCAAAATGCGGAATAAGATGGTGTGTCAGAACGGTTTGATTCCGCCCATCGTTCTTCGGTCGCTTGGCTTTAAGATATTGAAGGTAAACCGGGATAAACTCAGCAAACGTCAGGGGTGCAGGCTGCCCAGTAATAGGGATAGGAGCTTGCTTTATTTCGTGCTCGGACCAATTCGCATGAATCGCAGTAATGATTTCGAGAGCACTCTCTCGTTCACGATCGAGCGTCAAGTTATACCCAAGTACCGGTCGATAGCGTCTTCCACGATACCAATAGGTCAGAATCGATCGTGTTCCCTTGGGAGTATTGATGCGCTGAATATTCATCACAGGCCTTTATGACGAGGCAACACAAACAAAGGGTTCCGATGGTAGACCTTGTCAGGTCTGCCGTCAACGGGCTTCGGCAGTACTCCTTGCTTATCGATGTCTTTCAACACACCGCCCTCATATGAGCCTCTGACCCAATTTTCAAGATCTTCTTTTACAAACATGACACGATGCCCATAGCGAACCCGAGGGATATCGACTCGCTGATAGAGGGTCCGTTTTGTAAGCCTCAAAAACTTCGCTGCCTCAAAAATTGTTAAGAGTGTCATGGATTCCCCTGCTTAGTTCTCGCCCATTGAACATACGTCCTTCTCAATCTCTCTGTTATCGGGGTAGTCTTTCGACACCACGTTCTCGCGGGATGTGCCCGCGTCAACGCCGCCGTGAATCGATGACTGCGCCCCAGTGGTGACGGTCCAACGCTGAAGAGCAGCGGATCAGGCTTACCAGTTTCATTTTAAATCAGGTCATTCTCTAGGCCTGACCGCCGCGAGCGCGGTTTTCCCTCCTCCTTGTCTGTCCCACCCCGGGTTTCTGTGCGGCAGCCTTTACGTCATGCTTTACACATTCGGTCGAGTGAGCCGGCCGACATCTTCGCACACCTCTCAGGAGTGCCACTTATGCGAGGGTCCAGAATTTTTCACCATACCAAAAAGGTAGGGGGCAGCAGAAAGGAAGGGACTTCTCCACAGCGACGTCACAGTCCGTACTCTTCGACTGCTAAGTACCCATGACCGTAAGACATCTGCGCATCTCTAGAAGAAATCAGCACTTAGCAGTACACTCCAATAATCAGCACATCATGCAGGATAGTCAGTGGCCGACAGGTCACGATAGAGGAAGCGTACCTGGGTGAGTGCTGGGGGTACATGACGTTCCGTTCACGAAGTGTGACTGGGTAACTGAGAAAATACTCATCGTCCTGTCATTCTCATTCTTGGAAACGGGTCGGGAGATAGTAGCCAATGTTGGTTCAGATCTGTGGATCAAAATAGCGTCTGTAATAAAACATCTTCAACGGTCGGCAGGCCCTCATGACACGTTGGATGTGCAGATTATTCTGCAAGTGAACTACAAGGCCTCTGTCAGTGTCGATGTGAACATGCACAAAGTGTTTGCAGCCCTTCCGACACAAGTATCAGAACAAATCACTTACCTCAGTGAGGAAATCTTATCAGGCCGACTGCAAGGTTCTTCCGCAACCCTTCGGCTATGAACGAATGGAGAAGGAACTCTTCACGGCGCCCTTAAATGGTCGTGAGCCTCCTAACGCCGCTCAAGATAGCGTATGGAGCCGCAAAGAAACGAGCGGAGCCGTACAGGCAAATTGTGGAAGAAGTACCAGAAGATGCGGCGAGACACCGTGGATCTGATGAAAAATCCGTGGGAGAAATCAAGCGAGCGTATATCTTGGTCAACAACCACAGTGATGGGAATACCTCCATGACAAGTCAGGCTCTCGTGTACGTTCCAAGCCCCGGATACCTGAGCGTTGTCTATTTCCATCTTGGCTTGACCCGACAAGATAGATTTGGGCGCCTATGCGTCCGAGTGGTCTGTTCCCCTTCTAGTGCCTTTCGTTCTCGCTGGTCTCGGGATCTCGATGTATGTGGCCTATCACCAGCCTGCTACTACCTCCTCACACTCGGGGTCTGGAGAAATAGGGTATCTCCTGAACGACACACGACGCGAACAGAAACCTCTCCAACTTCTGAATTTCCATTCGCACCTTAAGGATGCCCGATTTCCTAAGCCCTTCCGACCTTTTCACACAAGTCTTTGTCAGAGCAGTGAAACAACGCTGTAGGAGCGGAGCTTGGATTGTTTTCAGACTCAGTTGGGCTCAGTGCAATTCAGGGGAATTCTGGCGAGTTTTGCTGTAAAGAGAACACGCCCGGAACATGTAGGGTTACTACCTAGAAGCCTCGGATTCTAACGAAGCATAGTTATATTTATAGTCTATATTCACCGCAAGCTTCCTCTTGGGTCTTTGGTTCATGGATATTCCGCTTGCTTTTATTCTTGGTCTTATCGCAGCTCTATTTACCTTCATTCCCAATATCGAGCCTATCATTTCGGCGGTGTCGCTATTCTGCTGGAGCCTGACGGAAAGTCCAACTCAAGGGCTCTATATCGTTTCCCTTTACATAGACATTCAGAGCGTTGAGAGTTACCTCATTACTCCGCTTATCCAGCGACGAACAATCGACCTTCCACCCATCCTCACACTAGGCACTCAGGTTTTGCTTGAAGTTATTCTTGGAAGGCTTGGTATCGCTCTTGCCACTCCGCTTACAGCCGTCGCTCTGGTCGGAACCAAACGTTTTTACATCGAGGACACCCTGGGAGATCACACCGCAAAAGCAGAGAAAGACCAGGATTGATGAAACTAGATCCAAGGATCATTTATGCTCTGTAGCGAACCCTCTTAGCCTGGATTAGGACGGGGCTGACTATGATGGCATTGGCTTTGTCGTGGCTCACTTCAGCTTGTTTCTAAAGGAGATTGCCCAAAACAATTTAGATAAACCTCCAACACCAGGATTTTCTTTTTATTTTGGCACGACTCTTATCGCTCTTGGTGTGCTGGTAAATGTGTTTTCGGCCGTCGCCACCATCAAGACTTAAAACGGTTATGGGCCGCAAATCGATTCTCTCCACTCACAGATTTTCAATGGGAGAGTTCATCAGCATCTTGCTTGCCGTTGTCGGAGCTTTGATGGTTGGCTATCTTATTCGGCTTGAAGGTTGATGTGCTATACCGCGGCAGCAACAACCATGGGGCTTTTGCCCATCATAAGCGCCGCGCCGGGGTCGGCTCGCAGGCTGGCGACGGTCAACAGGTAGCGCAGGAATAAACATACGTATTCTTCACGCATTTTGTTTTTGACCAGCTAATCACCGGCTTACATGATTTCAGCTCGTCATGACTTCTTTCATAGTCGTACGCTGATCCCGTGAATCCTTGCCCTTCCACATCACTTTGTTCTGGCCGAGGAACCGCGCATAAATCAATCCAACTGTGCTAATCCTGATCAATCTGAAACCCCTTCCTTCTCCCTCAGCCTTACCAAGTTAGCAGCTGGTGATAGCTGAACAACATGAATAGTCCTTTTGTATGGCCTCTTCCCCCACCCTTACGTGGGTAGACTGATTACGGATGGATGATATTCTCTCTTTAGCAGGCTACACCACTCGAGGAGAGGAGTCGCCGATGATGCCTCCAGATGAATTCGCGAAGATGAGAACGGGATCAGACAGGGAAGAGCGCATGAAGGCGCTTCCGGGCAAGGGCGACATTAGGACGGCCGTCGTCGATCCGACGGTGCTCGCCGAACTGCAACAGCTGGATGAAAGCGGAGAGTTGCTCGAGACGCTGATCGCGCATTTTATCCAAGACACACCGAAACTATTGGCGACGTTACGGATCGCGCTTAGCCAAGGAGATAGCCTCGCACTGGCCGAGGCGGCTCATACTTTGAAGGGGTCTAGCAGCAATCTTGGCGCCACCAGGATGCAGCAGCTCTGTGCTGAACTGCAAGCGCACGGACGCGGTACGAACTCAGACCACGTCGGAGAGCGGCTGGCATTGCTTCATGCGGAATTTGCCGCCGTGCAGACGATCTTGCTGAAAGCGAAGGACCGTGCCCCGTATATAAAGGCATCTGCTTCAGCAACATAAGGAGTAGGTGATCTCATGGCCGGAAGGAATAAGACCATCCTTATTATAGAAGACCATGCCGATACCCAACTCATCGTGGCGGCATGGATGAAGAAACACCGATACGAAACCGCCGTCGCAAGCGATGCGGTGCAGGCGCTCGGACTCGCGCGGAAGATTCGCCCGGCTGCCATCATTCTCGATCTGGGATTGCCTGGAGGTCACGGCTTGCTGGTGCTGCAACGGTTGAAATCGATCTCGGAGCTTACCGATATACCGGTTATGATCCTAACGGCGGACGACTCGCCTGATAGCGAACAGAAATGTCTTGCAGCCGGCGCTGTGACCTTTCTCCGCAAGCCTGCGCAGGAGCAACCTCTAATTGCTGCAGTACGGTGTGCGGTCAGGGAGGAGGCGGATGACAGGTCGTCGGTGTTGGGCTGAACCCTTCGGTCTTCCTGCAGGGTCATCATCCTGCATTATAGTGGAAGTGCCGCCCATTTCTGTCGTCTTCCCGGTTATCCATCTCGATCATGATCATCGCCTAGAGGTGTTGGTAGTGAAGGAAACCCCTAGAATTGAGCCTCCGCTACATCCGCAACCGGCGTGCTTCGACTAGGTGATGAATAATTTGTCGCGGATCAAAATAGAGACGCTCACCAGAGAGATGAGCACGGGAAGTTCAACCGCGGGCCAATAACAGTGGCGAATGCAACAGAAGAACTGAGCCCGAACGCCGCGATTGCCACGGCAATGGCCAGCTCAGAATTATTGCTGACCGCCGTGAAGCTAGTCGCGGTCGTCCTTCCATAATCAGCCCCTAAAGCCTTGCCATCAGGAAGCTGACCAGGAACATCACCACGAAATAGATCGCGAGCGGGAGAGCTATCCGTAGCACATCGACGGGCATCTCCATTATCATGGCGCCCTTGAGGGTAACATTGCCGCGATGGTAAACAGCAAAGCTATTAGCATCAGCGGAGCAAATCCTCGGTAGAATTTCTGTTGCCGGATCGCCGCCCGATTGGTAAGTTGCTTGCCGAAGGATCGCGACGCGGTAATCCCTTTTGCGGCGGCGTAACCAGCTCAAAATCAAGGCAAGACTGGCCATTGAGTTCGGAAACGATCCTTAATCCCACCACAGTCATTCGTACAGATCGAAAGGGACGGGTTAGCGCGGGACGTTTAATGGAGGCAACGGAGGTCATGGTCAATCCTGTCACGATGAGAATAAATTGCAAGAGGGCCGTTTGCTGTCCCCGATCGGCAGCGCCTCCATTTCCCGTCATTCTATATTGAAATGATTGTTATTGAAGCGCTGTCCAGTAGCTTATTCGGCACTCGTTCGGAAAACATCGGAAAGTATTTAACTATTTGCGCGACACCTTTCCCAATGCCCGTTTCGTCGATCCGGCTAATACAAATAACATCATTTCTGACGATCTGTCATCGACCGAACGCGCCACGGTCAAGCTCGCAACCAGGCGATCGTCGAACTTTTCAATCCCGAACTTGTCGACGGCGAACCGAAAGGTCGCATAGGTGCAAACCAGCAATTTGTCGGCGCGCCATGGTGGTGGTCCGGACTCGATAACCGAGCTTCTCAAGCGTTTTCACAATAACGGCCTGACTGACTATTTCCTTCACTAGACCGGGGCCCAGCCAGGCTCAATTGGTTCCGGGTGAGAGTCACCCCACCCGTGTCAGTGGGAGGTCAAACCAGAAGCGACTGCCTTTACCTGGCTGGCTTTCGAAGTCGATAGTTCCACCCATCAGCTCGACCAATTGCTTGGCGAGCGCCAATCCGAGACCAGTTCCTCCATACTTGCGTTGATACGATCCATTTCCTTGAACGAACGGCTGGAACACTCGTTGGACATCCGCCGTGTCTATACCGATTCCCGTATCCGTCACAGAAAAACGTATTCGAGTGGCGTTGGACCCAGAAGCGGGGTTTGCTCCTATCAGCCGAGGGGCTGGCTCAATGAAGAGACAGACTTCCCCGTGTTCCGTAAATTTGATGGCGTTGCTGATCAAGACAGACAGAAGACGACCAAGACGAGCCGAATCCCCCCAGAATTCCGTCGGTACGGTGGATGCGATGTCCTGACAAAGCAGGATGCCTTTGTCTCTAGCTCTATCTCGGTACAACGTTATCTGCTCATCGATGACTCGACTCAACAGGAATATATCGCGGCTGAGGGTAACTCGTCCTGCATCCAGGGTGGAAAAATCCAAAATGTCGTTCAAAATTTCGAGCAAGGCTTCGGCCGAAAGCTTGATCGTCTCTGCACAGTCACGTTGCTCCGGTGTGAGGACCGTATCGAGCAGCAATTCATCCATCCCAATGATACCGTTCATCGGCGTTCGGATCTCGTGACTGATCGTCGCTAGAAACTCCGACTTCAAGCGGGCGCCTTCAAGAGCAGCGTCACGGGCCTGCACCAATTCACCCTGGCTGTCTCGCAGGTCTCGCATAGCCTCACTGGCTCGCAACATGTACCGCACCCGATGCCCAAGCAAGAGGGCATTGATCGGCTTGACGACAAAATCGGTGGCTCCAACATCATAGGCTTGAGTAATCGACTGATAGTCTTCCAGTCCCGTCATGATAAGCACCGGGACGTGCAGGCCTTCCGGCAATCGTCGCAATTCGGTGCAGACTTCAAATCCTCCCATTTCCGGCATCAAGATGTCGAGCAACACCAGATCTGGACATTGCCGGACAAAAGCCTCGAGTCCAAGGCGCCCGTTTTCAGCTTCTTCGACGACCCACCCCGATTGCTCGAGCACCTCACGGGCCACCGATCGCGCGATGCAATCATCGTCGATGACCAAGACCCTCGGCCGCCGTTCGTTCATCATCATGCCGCCGTTCTCCCTTTGTTGAGTTTTCCCTGGAAGGCGGCATACCCCGCTGCGTAGCGCCGTTCGAGTTTACTCAAGATGGCGGCTCTACCTCATGTGAACGCTGGAGTCATTGGAAGCAGCAAGGCGCTCGGCAAGGTATGCTGCGATCGATCGAATCGACCGCAATTCCGAGACAAGCATAGGAAGTGGGATCTCCACGGAGAACTCTTGTTCGATAATGGCCTGGAGGTAGGTCAACCCCATCGAGTCAACGCCTCTGCCTTCTACAAGATCTTCATCCACATCCACTGCTCCATCTTCCACTGAAAATAGGCCTTGCTGTTCACATACGGTCAATAACCGTGTCATAAGATTAGCTTCGGATGTTGTAGCCGGCATATCGGGTGTGTCCTCCATCCCACCTTTCTTGGTGGACGTTGTCATATGGTGGTCGCCAAATGCAACCGGTTCAGTTCGAATAGGTACTTTATATTATCCGAGGGGGTTCGTTCCAATGTGCGTGGCAGAATATAAATTGAGGTCTTGCCCAACGTCGGAGTAATTCCTGCAACCGACTGAGCGAAATCGACGGCCTGCTCCAATCGCATTCGTAATGCCTTGAGTTCGCTGACACCCGTTTCAATATCCTTTTTCCACATCTCATCCTTGTGGATTCGTGTGTAGTCGGGATAGATGAAGACGCTTAGAAAATCGTCCCCTGCGCGTAATCGTGTTACGAGTGCGTCTTTGACGTAGATGTTTCTCGCCAGGAGATTCGACAGATGTTGAGGGTCAATATAACTGCCATCGTCCCACCGGATCACCTCGGCCTCTCGTCCAAGCACATGTAGGTAACCTCGCTCATCGAACCAACATAGGTCTCCGGTTCGAAGATAGCCGTCACCGGAACAACCATGATTACGTTCTTCACCCAGGTATGAATGCATCACGGTCGGACCTTTTACCTCAAGAATACCCAGTGGAGCATTGATTGGAGGAACGCGGCGCTGATCCGCCAATCGGTACTGCAGTAGGCTGCTGATCCGTCCGCATGAGCCGGAGGCCACGTCGTTCAAGCGATTACGGGAAATAATGCCCGAACATTCAGTAGCCTGGTAAACGTCGATGACAGTGATGCCCAGTTTCCCGAATATTTCTATGATGGTACCGTCAAGCTTTGCCGAAGATGAGATGCCATAACTGAAATACCCGCCCAGCTTGTTGCACAATACCGTTTTCATCGAGGCGAGTTTGGCCTTGTCGAGGGTTCCGATGTCGTAGAGTTTGTGGTGTTTCTCGAAGCTTTCAATGTATGTGTACAGCGTGTGGAGGGTCGGGGTATTTTTCATTTCCTCCAGAACTTCCTTGAGTAGGAAGATCCAAAACTTTGGCGCGGCCATGAAGACCCTGATCCGTACTCCTAATCGTTTGAGTTTTTTAATTTCGTTCTCAAGTACGCCGTCGTCATCGGGCTTCCGCGTAAAATACGTAACAGTGACCCCACGCGTTTTGGTCACCAGAAACTCTGTCAGCATGACGATGTGCGCATAGGAGTTCATGTTCAGCAGATCTTCGTTGTTCCTCAAATTGATGAGGTCGATCGCGTCATTGACTTGAGCCACAATGTTGCCATGTGTGATCTCAACGATTTTTGGAAGAGTGGTTGTCCCGGACGTTGGGTAGTGGCCGACAATCGTGTCCGTAATCTTAAGCTGGGGGCTGGCCACAATTGCAATGGAGGAATCGGCAGTAGCCAGAACGTGTTTAAAGCTTAGCTCTCCCTGTCGCAACTCAACGGGCCGTACATGCTTATCTTCAAATACCGGGCATAAATCTGCCACGAACACACGAGGAGTAATCGATAACTCGTCCAATACGGAACGAAGCCGCTTGACTTGCGCCAGACTGACGAGGACGTAGTCGGGCGGATTTATCGATAGAACATGTTTAAGTTCCGTATCGTTTAACTTTGTGTCGAGAGGAAACAGAATGTTCGCAGTGTAAAAAACTGCCAGGGCGGTAACATCCCATTCTAAGCGATTGTTGCAAAACGTCGCGAAGACTTTTTGCTCAAGACCGCCCGCCTTGATGGCACGAATCGCGGCGTTGAGATGTCCGAGATAGGCGCCAAAACAAACCGTTGAGTACGTCGTGCCGGTATCGTAACGGATTGCGGGGCGGTTGCTGTATGTGTTTAGGTGGCTATCGACAATATCGGCTATGCTTCGGATGGAATGGTGGTCCTTAATTGAACCGATCGGCTTCCGGGCTATTTCGGTGAGCATGGGTGGATCCTCACAGATGTTCTGAAAGGGACAGTCCTGTGCCCAGAATGCGGTTGTTCAGCTTGAGGTCGCCCAATGAAAATCCGTAAGTCACAGCCATATTGAGAATTTCATAGACTTGTTCGCTCATGATCGCCCCTTTACTGAAGGAATGATTTCTTCCATCAAATCCCAGCAAGAGCGTCTCCGCGAGACAGCCATAGGTAAGCCGGCCACCTGGCATACCAACAAAATCAATGCGAGAGCCTTCTGGCAATTGAGCTAAGCCGCCGTCGAATGCCAGATTGCGATCCAGGTTTTCTTCAAACTGCGTACTCAAGTTGGAGGGGATCGACGAACAACACACCAATGCCCCGGGTTTGACCATGTCCGGAAGAATGAGGTTCGGGTCGGGTGAATTCGTCGCGACCACGATGACATCACAGTCTGATAATGATTCGAGTCCAATTGCTATCTCAATCTGTGGATATTCCTCTGATGAAAGGTGGAGTTCTTCGAGGACCTTTTCGAATTGAGAACCGGTGTCTTTCGGAAGCGGTCCATTATCCGGCTCGCGAAAGAGTGCCGGGCTCTGTTTGACAAACTGGTCTCGGTATTTCTCGATTACATTGGTCACTTGGGTCAATATATCGCCTAAAGGCGTATAGGCAGGGCCGTCCAGCTCTTTGCTATTAGGTCTCAAGACCCGTAAGAGTTCCCGCCAACACAATTCTCGCACGAATTTCAAGCGCAGCCAGTGGTCCTTGCCGGGCCTGCCCACGAGTTTTAATCGTCCGACACGTGCGGCCAGAATTTCGGACAACACACTTCCAATGTTTCCCAAAGCTCCAACGACGGCAACCGTTGCATGACGCAAATCAATGTCACGCAACTTGGCGGCATGGAGGATGCCACAGATCGTCAGCGCCGTCGTATAGGCATTACCTGTGGTCACGGGAACTTCATAATCATTGATGAGTTCGGCATTGCGAGTCACGATCGATGTATAGGCTCCAAGTCCGACCATCGAAACGGGAATATTGTCATCGCCCAATTCTTTTGCCAGCGTGACGGCATCTTGGACTTTGTCGCGTATTTCTTGCACCAAGTGGGGCGTTGTTGTGCTGACCATGTATTCGGGCAGATAAGGGACGAAGACCATGTTATTTTCCACGACAAAGTCATTCGATGAAACTACGGTGCTACGGACATGAATCGGTTCTAGGAACCGTGCGATGCGATTCCACCATGTGACTAGGCCGTCTTTGATTGAAGGATAGCGGTTGAACGAAGGAAAGTAGTACTCGATCAAATTGTCCACAGTGGTGGGGTGAATAATGAAGCCGGCTCTTGCATCGATATGGTGATGTTCTGTGACGATGGGCCATCCCACCTCCATGCGCACCGGTGAACGGCGAATCATCTCTGGCACGTGAGTTCCTGCTAAATGGGCAGTTAGGCAATACTCATTGTTTCGCGCGATGATTTCCAGGACTTCGGCCAACGCGTCCACAAGGAGCGTGATTTCTTCGATGGTGATGGTGAGCGAGGGTTGAATGCGAAGAATAGAAAGGCGTTGTTTCCCTGGATTGCCTTTCAGCATGGTCGACAAGGGGGCCAGCAATCTGATGTTGTGATATTCGAGTAAATAGCTCGCAATGAGGAGCGACAAGACGCCTTGTTTCCCGCTGGAACGGAAAAATGGCGAATGATCGTCCAGCGGGGTAAATTCGACGCCGATCATGAGCCCGTCGCCACGGACATCTTTAACAATATTTGGATAGCGCGTTTGCAAGGAGCGTAACTCTCGGAGGAGGTGAGCACTCTTATCTTGGACCTGGCGAAGCAATGCTCCGTCGTTGCGCGTCAGGAGCTGTAGTGTCTTGATGGCAACCCGGGACGACAACTCGTCTTCCGCAAATGTGGAGGTGTGGAGAATACCGAAATCCTGATCGTAGATATCTTTTCGGATCAGTGCAGCGCCGATTTTGACCAATCCTCCTCCCAACGCTTTACTTACGACGATATATTCGGGGGCATGGTGTGCGAGCGGAGTTTGGGTATAGGCGTATACGGATCCCAGACGGCCACATCCAGTTTGGATTTCATCTAAGATAAACGGCACCTTGACGCGTTGACGGACTCCCGCAAGATATTGCAGTGTTTGGAGAGGAACCGGCCGCATGCCCCCTTCCCCTTGGAGGATTTCAAAAATGAACGCAATGACTCGGGTCATCTTGATCGGGCGCAAGGTGACTTGCCGGCCGGTTAACACGGGATAATAGAAGACACTGACGTGTTCTGCTACTGCCTCTTCCAACCTCTCGGGCTGATCCGTGCTGATGAACGCTGTTCGAATGGCCGAGAGTCCCTCGTAGGCTTCGCGATAGGATTTGTTGAACGTCACCTTCAGGGCTGAACTGCTTTTTCCATGAAACGACCCTTTGAAGGCGACCATGACCGGACCGTTTTGGAATGCTTCAAACTGCGCCAGGTTATGCTTATCTAGATTGTCTCGAAAGTCGGTCAGGTCTTTGCTCGTGTTGGGTAAATCCACGTCGAGACTGCTTCGATCGAGTGAATGGTAGAACTCATTGAGGACTCGTGAAATCTGCTCGTACTCCCGTCGTACCTTATCGAAGTGCACCTTGTATGCGTGCTTGATCGCCGCCTCGACGCTTTCCCCACCGCTATTGGTAAAATGGACAAAATACTCATGCCCAGGAGGAGTGCACTGATTCAAGAGTGCGGCTAAGCGGGCACTTTCACCTCGGAGGGAGCTTTGAGCGTGCACAGGAATACCTTGTCGCAGTGCGGTGATGGCTTCCTCCACCAGTTCCGATTGGTTATGTCCAAGAATCGTGGCGCCAAACCCCCCGATGAAATCGAGTACCCGCCGCCCGCCCTTGGTCGAAAGATAATTCCCCTGTGCCGAAGTGAATTCGATATTCAGCTTGAGCGCAGCCAATAGGTCGGCAAGTTTGGGTTTGCAGTATTCGTCGTAAGAGCATTCGGTACTCATTTCACATCCCTATCGTTTCTAATTGCTTGTTCATCAGGCGTGTTCGAATGATCTTACGTCGTTTTTTTCCACTGGACGTTTTTTCAATGATTCCCTTGGGGCAAAAGTTCACACGTGTGAGCAGTATCTCGAGTTCCGAATAGATATGCCGTTGGACCGTCATGGCATAGTCTTTTAACTTCTCTGCACTGGTTAACCCATTCATCTCAACCAGCAACACTAACTCCATTGTTCCCGTGGAATTATTCTCTACAGCAATCAAACAGCTGGTAGTTGGGCGGATGAACGGTAATTCCTCAGCAAGCTCTTCAATGTCATCAGGGACAATATTGCGTCCGCCTACGGTAATCATGTCGTCTCGACGTCCATAAAAATAGAGTTCACCCGCGTAAAAAAACCCAAGATCGCCACTTCGGAATCGCCCATCGATGAATGCGCGTCGAGTTGCCTCATCATTGTTGAGGTATCCAGGCGAGACGCAGGGGCCTGCGATGTTGATTTCGCCCAAGTGCAGTTCAGGTAGGATTCGGTCATTCTCGTCGCGCACTGTGATCTCATGTAGATTGTCAGGCGTTCCTATCGAAACTAATTCGATTGCATTGGAACGTGAATCATCCGATGCGATGGGGACGACGTACCCATGGTCGTCGATCAGACACCGTATGGTGCTGATGGTAGGTGATCTTGTGCATGAGCATCCCAAAGCATTTTCAGCCATCCCATAACCGATATGCAGCTGGTCCGTTGGCATGCGCAGTTGGGGAAGAATTTCGTTGCAACGGCGTACCATCAGCGGGCTCACTTTTTCGGCGACAATATAGATGTGGAGCGCATCCAATGAGATATCAGTTCCCTGAAGCTTCCGAGCGATTAAGTGCAGCGTCGTGGCCAGCGCGGAATTGGTGGTGAACGTGAAGTCGACGCGGTGCGTAGACAAATGTGAGAACCAACGCCCTGGGTTCCGCATGTAATAACTCGGTGGAGCGAGCAAATTCTCACACCCGACGAATAACGGTTTTAAGACGCCGATAAATAATCCCATATCGTGATGGATGGGCATCCATGATGCGGAGGATGCGACGGGAGTTCCGCGGCGCGAGCGGGTGTGATTCTCCACAAGATTTACCAGCTGCGCCATCACCATGCCATGTGTCACGATCACGGCTTTCGGTTGTCCTGTGCTTCCAGAAGAAAACTGGAGTACGGCGATATCGTCACGGTGTGTCTTGAGGGGACGACAGGAGTCTGGATGTGCTGGGCTTAATTTGAAGGCATCAAGGGAGAGTGCCAGCTTACGAGTTGTGTCCGTCCAGCTCTCGAATACGCTGTCGAGAGCGGCATCTTCATAAAGCATTAACTTAAAGTCGCAAACATCGTCACACTTGGTGAGATACGTGTCACACTTCGTATGCTTATTCCATTTAGGGCGAAGCGGAACGATAATGGCGTTGAGTCTGAGCAGCGCAATGATGAGCGCCACATAGTCTGAGGAGTTTTCTAAAATGAGCCCCACCTTGTCTTGATTGCCAATTCCCAGGGCGGCCAACTTTTGTGCGTATTGAAGAGAAAGTCTGTACAGGTCCTCCAAGTTGAGCGCTAAGCCTTCTGACGGAAATCGCCAGATTGGCCGTTTCGTCAGCACATGTTGTTCCGCGATCTCTAGGAGAGTCTCCATCAATCTACTGCGGATCCCTACTCAAAATAGATGCCGTCCGTAATGGACGTGATCTTTCTAAACCGGCTATCGTTTGCATTGTAATGCCAGGCGATACCTCTGTCCAATAAAGACAAGTATTAAGACACGTAACTGATTTCCTTCAATTTCTTTACCAATAAAAAAATACTGATATTGTCGCTTCAGGACGCATACAACGCGTTGCACTAATCGTTTTGCCTGCTGAGCAAAGGTGACGAAACCATGAAGATCTGGCATGGACTCCAGTTGGTCAAGATCTACTTGATCTGGACCGGTATCGCGCTCATCCTTCTGAGTCCGGTGGTGGGAATTGCGCAGATGGAGTTTGAAGGGGGCACCCCCAAAAACGAACCAACTCCCACAGGTGAGCCTGCTCAGATATCCGGCGAAGAGGCGATGTTACTGGGAGAGACGCCCATCGTATACAGCGCGGCAAAATATGAACAGAAGATTACAGAAGCGCCGGCTGCCGTCACCATCATTACCGGAGATCAGATCCGAAAATACGGCTATCGCACGTTCGCCCAAGTCCTCCAGAGCGTTCCCGGTTTCTTCATCTCCAATGACAGACTCTATGACTATCTCGGCATTCGAGGCCTCAACCGCCCCGCCGATTTCAACAGTCGGTTCCTGTTGCTTGTTGATGGCCACCGTTTAAACGACGCAATGTTCGATCAGGCACCGATCGGGACGGATTCCCCGATCGATGTCGACCTCATTGAACGGGTCGAAGTCGTCCGTGGCCCGAGTTCGTCTTTATATGGAACCAACGCATTTTTCGGAGTGATTAACGTGATCACCAAGCGAGGGCGTGACATCAAGGGAGCCGAAGGCTCATGGGAAAACTCCAGCTATACCTCCAATAAGGGTCGGCTGACGTATGGGCAAAAATTGTCCAATGGGCTCGAATTCATCGCCTCAGGATCCTATTTCTACAGCGTGGGACAGGAGAATTTGTTTTATCCGGAGTTTAATACACCTGCCACAAACAACGGCATCGCCCACCGAATGGATCAGGACACCTTCCACAACTTCTTTGCCAAGGTCTCATATGGAGATTTCACCCTGCAGGGGGGCTATGTGGGACGCAAAAAGGGCATCCCGACGTCGGCATTTGGCACCATATTTAACAATGCAAGAGATGCCGCAGTTGATCGCCGTAGCTATGTGGATCTCAAGTATCAACATGAATTTGCGAATCAGCTCACTGTAAAAGGGCGGCTGTATTATGACAACTACTACTTTCGCGATGATTATTTGCTGAATCCTGCTCCCCTCCCACCCGCTCAGGATTATGCGGCGGCGACTGAGCAAGTCGGGGGAGAACTGACATTGATGAAGCGGTGGTTTGAGAGGCATAAGGTCACTCTGGGGAGCGAATTCAGAAATCAGTTTCGGATGGATCAGTCGAATACAGGTCCTTCGCCTCCAGTGACTTACCAGAACGATAACCGCAACCTCAATATAGGGGCCCTGTATTTTCAGGATGAATTTTCAATCACAGACCGCCTGATCCTCAACGCGGGTATTCGCTATGACCACTATTCGACGTTCGGGGGAACGGTCAATCCACGGACTGGGTTGATCTATACTTGGCGAGATACGACAGCCAAACTGCTCTATGGACGAGCCTTTCGTGCGCCGAATCCCTTTCAACAGTTCAATATCATCTCGAATGCAAGCAAGCCCAATCCGGACCTCAAGCCGGAAGTCATCAATACTTACGAATTAGTGTTGGAGCAGTACATTGGCTATCACATTCGAGGCTCTGCCAGTGCCTACTACTACGAGATTGACAGGCTAATCGAGCAGGTCCTTGACCCGAGCGACAATCTATTGGTCTATCAGAACGGAAACAAGATCAATGCAAAGGGTTTTGAATTGACGGTGGAGGGGAAGTTGCCGAGCGGGTGGGATGGACGGGTTAGCTATGCGATCCAAGAGGCGAGAGATAACGCCAGTGACCGGTTACTCACGAATTCTCCGCAGCATCTTGTGAAGGGAAATTTAATCATCCCGGTGTTCAGCGACAAGGTGTTTGCCAGTCTGGAAACTCGCTATATGAGCAGTCGGCTCACACTTTCCGGGAACAGTGCAAAGAGTGTGTTCCTGACGAATGTGACGCTTTTTACCCAACAACTGCTGCCAGGCTGGGAATTCTCTGCCCAAGTCAATAACCTGTTCGACTATCACTACAGTGATCCTACGTCTGGTCAACATCTCCAAGATACGATCTTGCAGGACGGCCGAACCTATTGGCTTAAGTTGAAATATCGCTTCTGAAAGGGACTTGGCTCCAGTGCTATTTTCCCGAACAGTGACAGCGATGACCTGCTGGATTGCGATCGGATCGCTCGTCTGGATCGGCCATCAGCCAAAGCCGGCCGAGGCGGCCTCGCCCAAGGTGGTGATTGTCCTCAGTCAAGAGTCATCTCCCTATGCCGATATGGTGCAAGGATTTCGTGTCTCTCTGACTAGTGCAGGGGTGCAGGCGCAGATTGAAATCCATAATTTGAAGGGTAACAGTGAAAATGCTCTAAATGTGCTGCGCCCCTTCAAGAACGAGCCGCCAACGATGTTCTTGACCGTGGGATCTTTGGCAACGCAGGTGGTCCTTGCCGAACACGGAGAGGTGCCCGTAATTGCTGGCCTTACTGCACACCTTGAAACATTTCGGAAGAAAAGAAACCTCACGGGGGTAGGTCTTGAATTTTCACTTGAGAGTCAATTCCAAATAATGAGATTGATCCTGCCTGAGCTGGGTACCGTTGGGGTGCTCTACAGTCCGAAGGAAAACCAAGAGACCATTGACTCCGCTCTGAGCGTCGCCAGAAAGCTCAGTGTGAAACTCGTGCCAAAGCCGGTAGAGACGCCTCGCGACATTCCTGATGCCTTGGAGAGCTTGGTAAATAATATAGATCTGCTATGGGGCATCACGGATCAGGTGGCAGTATCGCCGCAGACGGCCGAGCCGATCTTTTTGTTTTCATTCAGAAATAAGATTCCGTTCGCCGGACTATCGACTCCTTGGGTCAAAGCCGGATCTTTTTATGCCTTAGAGCGGGATTACGGCGACATTGGAAATCAATGTGCAGAAATCGCCGTAAAGATCCTGAACAAGACGGCTCCTGGCACGATTCAGGTGGTGCCGCCAAGGAAGGTCCTCTTCTCAATCAATTTGAAAACTGCTCGCGCGATGAACTTAAAAGTAAGTCAGCAAATCATTAGCGGAGCAAGTCAAGTATTCCAATGAAGGGTTTCTCATGAGAGCAAGCCTCACCAGCAAGTTCAATTTCTTCACGATCGTGATCATTATGATCACGGCAATCAGTATTGGTTCGCTCGCGCTGTATCGCGAAGTAACGACCACCCGAGATGAATTGATGCAGCGAGGGTTGATTACCGCCGGCATATTGGCTCAGGCCAGTGAATCTGGAGTCTATACAGAGAATGTCGAGACGCTCAAAATGATCGTAAATAGTGCGCGTATGGATCCGGATTTCGCCTATGTGGTGGTCCTCAACGCCAGCAACAATCCATTGATTCAGGAGGCCAGGGATCGGATTTCGAACGAGGCGATGGAGAATGCGGTTCAGTCTGGTCCGCTTTCAACGGGCGCTCCGTTCTCAGAGGTCATGGATCACCAGAGCAGGCGACGTTATATTGATATTCATGTCTCGATTGAGTCGCGAGCAAACTCCCACCTATTTGCCGATGAGCTTCACTCCCATCCTCCAGAAAAAGTGATTGGACATCTCAGGCTTGGGCTAAGCGAAGAGCGATTGAGGACTGAACTCTATGGGTATTTGCTCTGGATCGGATCCCTGACATTTGCCGTGGTATTGGTCGGTGTCATGGTGACCTTGCTTTTGATCCGTCGTTTTATTCATCCCGTTCAAGACCTCGTCGAAGCAACTGGACGGATTGCCGGGGGAGACTTTCGGCAATCCGTGGTGGTCAAAAGCAGGGATGAAATCGGGACATTGGCGGAATCCTTTAATAGGATGGTCCAGCGGTTGGGCTCCTCTCAGGAGGAGGTTCAGCAATACCAGCGTACCCTGGAAACGAAGGTCGAAGAGCGGACGAAAGAGCTTGAAGAGAAAACGCATGAGGCGGTGGAGTTGGCTCAGAAAGCCCAGGCGGCCAGTCAGGCGAAGACAGAATTTTTAGCCAACATGAGTCATGAAATTCGAACTCCGCTGAACGGGGTTCTGGGTATGACACAGGTATTATTGCATACCCAGTTGACGGATAGACAGCGGCGCTTTGTCGAGATTGTAGACAAATCAGGCATCACCTTACTCAACGTGGTGAATGATATCCTAGACTTCTCCAAGGTTGAAGCGGGTAAATTGCAATTAGAGAACAGCGACTTCGATTTGCAGGATTTGATCGGGGAGGTAATGGATCTCTTTGCGCACCGAGTGCAGTCGAAGCAGGTCGAGTTAGCTTCCAATATTCTCGAAGGGGTGCCGACGCATTTGAGGGGAGATGCCACACGACTGCGCCAAATCCTCGTGAATCTCGTGGGGAATGCCGTTAAGTTTACAGAACAAGGGGAAATCGTGCTGTCGGTATCTCACGTCGAAGAGACGGCCGATCAGGTCACGCTCCGCCTAGCGGTTAAGGATACGGGATTAGGAATCGCCCCTTCCGTGCAAGAAAAGATCTTCGAGGCGTTCTCGCAGGCGGATGGGTCAACCACGAGGAAGTTCGGCGGGACGGGGCTGGGCTTAGCCATCGTTAAACAGTTGGTGAGTCTGATGAAGGGAACGGTCGGTGTCGAAAGCTCCTTGGGAGATGGTTCGACCTTTTGGTTAAAGATTCCGTTCTCTCGGTCGCTCGATGGCGAATCGAAACGCTGGGAGGCCTGCGACGCATTCCGCCGTATGCGCGCGCTCGTGGTCGACGACAATGCGACCAGCCGCCACATTCTTGACCAATACCTGAATGGATGGGGTATTGCTCACGTGACTGTATCGTCCGGCAAAGAAGCGTTAGAAATCATTCGTAATGTGTCGGGTCCACAGGCACTGTACGATGTGGCGATCATCGACGGGCAAATGCCAGAAATGGCCGGGTTTGAACTGGCCAGAGCCATACGAGCTGATAGTCGGCTGGCGAGGATAAAAATCATCATGCTGACCTCGATGGAACAAGACGAACGATGGCTTGCCTCGGATGCTGCCGGGGGGCTTGATGGTTCGATTACCAAGCCCGTGCGTCAATCCCACCTCTACAATCGTCTTATTGCCCTCACCAGGGCAGGGAAGGAGAACTCGGCTCTGCCCGAGCCTATGCCTGTTGAAAGGTCCAATCCCGAACCCCAGAAGGATGTGTCTGTCTTGGTGGCAGAGGACAATCCAGTGAATCGAGAAGTCACGGCGGAGATGCTTGCGGTCGAGGGGTATCATACTCATACCGTCTGTAACGGGCGTGAAGCCGTTGAAGCAATGATGAGTCGCACATTTGATTTGGTCTTTATGGATTGTCAGATGCCTGAGATGGATGGATTTGCTGCCACTGCTGCCATCCGTATCCGGGAAAAAGATCTCGGGCTCCGGCGAGTGCCGATCGTCGCCTTAACCGCCCATGCGATTGCTGGAGATCGGGAGCGTTGTTTAGCTCAAGACATGGATGATTATTTGAGCAAGCCATTCAGACAACCCCAACTCATTGCTGTGGTGCGGCGGTGGGTGCCGCAGAGTAGATCATCTCCTTCGAACAAGCCTGACAGTATTGGTCAGGCTGCATCTGTTGTTACCGCCGTGAGCGAGTCCACCGATTGCCTTGACGAACCAACTTTGCAAGGCTTACGCGCCCTTCGCCGCCCCGGCAGACCAGATATCTATGTTGACCTATTGTCTCGATACCTAGACTCTTCGAGGCAATCTATCGAGGCCATGAGACAGCACATCGCTGCGCAGAACGCCGCTGAGTTGTTCCAAGCTGCACATACCCTCAAATCAAGCAGCGGAATGTTCGGTGCCAGAATATTGGCTCAGCAAATCAAAAAGCTCGAGACCATAGGGTCTTCAGGGGACTTATCGTCGGCCCCCGCTGTGTTCACTCAGGTAGAGAGCGAATATCACCGTGTTAGGCAAGCGATAGAGAGGATATTGGCGAAAGAGGCTGCATAAGCCGTTTGTGGCTGTGATCCGGGTGTGACCCTGTCCGCCTTTTATGGAAAGTGTAAAAGTCTCTAGAAACGGTAAGGAAGCAATATCCTGACATGCAAACAGAAGATGAGAAAACGTCCGCGCTAGTCCTCGTCGTCGATGACGAGGAGTTGATCAGGACATTTGTGCGCGTTGCACTGGAACAAGCCGGATTCGAGGTATGCGAAGGGTCGAATGGCTCGCAGGCATTGGAGCAGTTTGCATCTCGGCGTCCAGATCTCATCGTGATGGATCTGGTAATGCCCGTGATGGACGGATTTGCCGTCTGTACAAAACTTCGTGAGTCGATAGAAGGAAGTCGTGTGCCGGTCTTGATCATGACCGCCTTGGACGATGCTGATTCGATTGCCCGTGCGTACGAGCACGGTGCGACCGATTTCATCACCAAACCAATGAATGCGACGATCTTGGGACATCGAGTCCGGTACATGTTGCGAGGGAGCATCACGTTGAATGCCTTGTTGCGCAGCGAGGCTCGGCTCGGGCTGGCGCAGCGGATCGCCAAGATTGGCAATTGGGAATGGCATCCCGCCACGGACCGCTTCACGGCTTCTTCAGAGCTCTGCCGGTTGATGGGAATTCGTCAACAAGACTTCGGGGGAACCAAGGAGGCGTTTCTTCACGCTGTTCATCAGGAAGACCGCGAGCGCGTCGACGAGGCGCTGACGTTGATCCTCAAGGAACGGAAGCCCTGTGATATGGACCATCGGATCGTGCTGCCGAACGGGGAAGAATTTACCGTGAGCTTGCAAGCTGAGGCGGTGTTCGATGATCAGCTGAAAGCTCCCACAATTGTGGGGACGGCGCAGGACATCAGTGAACGAAAACGCTCGGAGCGGGAAATCCACCGGCTGGCCTATTACGACAGCCTAACCGGGCTGCCCAACCGTGTGTTATTCAAGGATCGTGTCATGCAAGCGCTTGCCCATGCTCGCCGCTACAAGTCGACGCTCGCGGTGCTGTTTCTCGACTTGGACCGATTCAAAGTCATCAACGACACATTGGGCCATAATGTCGGGGATTTACTCTTGAAACAGGTAGCGGACCGTTTGTCGGACTCGATCAGGCACAGCGATTCTGTCGGTCGGTCGGTGGAAAAGGATGAGACGCATGAACTCGCCCGCTTGGGCGGCGATGAATTTACAGTATTGTTGACGAACATCAGGGATGCTCAGGATGCCGGGACGGTGGCCCGACGTATATTGGAAGCCTTGGCGAAGTCCTTTTTAATCGATGGGTATGAGATTTCCGTAACGGTCAGTGTGGGCATCGCGATTTTCCCGAGTGATGGAGATTCTGTGGATCTTCTCCTGAAGAGTTCAGACGTCGCCATGTATCACGCGAAGGAACAAGGCCGGAATAATTTTCAGTTCTATTCAGCGGCCATGAATGCATTGGCCACCGAGCGACTCGAAATGGAAAATGATCTGCGGAAGGCGCTGGAACGTCATGAGTTGATTGTGTATTACCAGCCGCAAGTGGACATCCGGACCAACCGAATCGTGGGTGCAGAAGCTCTTGTCCGGTGGCATCATCCTCAGCGGGGAATGCTGCTTCCTGCTGTGTTTCTTCCTCTTGCGATAGAGACAGGAATGATTCAAAAAGTGGATGACGAAGTGTTGCTCATGGCCTGCCGACAAAACAAAGCCTGGCAAGACGCCGGATACGCTCCACTTCGAATGTCCGTGAATGTCTCCAATTTATTCTTCCATGGAGTCTCGTTGACGAATGCCGTTGCGAGGGCGTTGGCGGAAACCCAGCTCGCCCCGGAATCTCTCGAGTTGGAATTGACGGAATCGATCACCATGCGGCATGTGGAAACGTCCATCACCATGCTGCTGGAGCTCAGGGCCATGGGCGTCAGGCTGTCGATCGATGATTTTGGAACCGGCTATTCCTCATTGAGCCATTTGCAGCGGTTTCCCTTGAACATGCTCAAGATCGACCAATCTTTCATTCGAGACATCACGAGCAACTCAGCTAATGCCTCCATTACTCGCGCCATAATCTCCCTAGCACACAGTATGAATCTCTCCGTACTTGCCGAGGGTGTAGAGACCGAGGAGCAGCTGACGCTTCTTTGCAGACAGGGGTGTGACGAAGTGCAGGGACATTACTTTGGGCGACCAGTGTCGGCAGAAGAATTTGCGCGGCTGTTATCACGGATGGTCTCTCGAAAACGGCGGAAACGGGCAGCGTAGAAATTACAAAACAGTGGATGGATTTTGTTCTCTACATGGAGGCAATACACTAAGCTACGGTTGCAGGCATGGAAAACCGGAAGGATGCCGATTTCCCGTTCAATTCGAAGCTCCTTCTGCTCCTCGAAGATTGTTTCACGCGAAGGCATGCTGAGCGACCTGTCGATTCGAGGCCGCCACGTTTTCATCCTCATCGAGGGCAAGCTCGGCATGGCTTTTCAGTTAAGTTCATACATCTGCTCACGAACCTCTACCTGACTGATCACCCGAGCCGGACTGGGCAAGTTCGTATACGGTTGGATAGCCGTTCAGTCTCCAATCTGCATTTTTTGGCCTTATACCTAAAATCTTAACCTGCTGCCGTTTAGACCATTCTCCAACCCAACTCCCTAGTCTTATAAGGAATTACGACTCAATGTGATTACATAGTTTCACATTTTTCAGTATAGGTAACAGGTCTCCATCTCAACAACTCAGTCCTAGGGATTGAAACGTTGCTGTTCATCACGAAGTGAACGCCGATACTGACATCCCAATGAATAGATGGTACGCAGTGCCTCAAAGATGTTGCGCTCCCTCATCCTCATCGTATTAACTAAGGTCATCGCGGAGAGAAGAAATAGCATCAGCTCGGTATATTCGAGCAGGCTGTGCGGCAGAATTTCTGCAGCGGCATGGGATTAGTTTTGCGTGCCATATGCCGGTCGCCAAATCCAGATTACCCCCGCCGCCACCATGACCGGTGTTGAGTTACGAAGGCGAACAGGTTCTTCGACAATAACCAAAAAGTAAGAGGTGACAATCGCGGCGAGCGCCGCCGCTAACTCATCCAGTGATTTACAAACCTCGTCATCGCACCCGAAGCTTCCTCATCCATTTCCGAATTGGCGCATGATGAAGGGTCCGGCGGACAGACTCCCTATGGACAAATGACTGAGGCGATGACATAAACTGCCATCAACCCAAGCTCCCCACCCTCGTAGGGCACCACCGCCTCGAACGAAAATGTGGGAAAACGTCGTGAATCACCGAGAATACTCATGGTTAATAAAAGTCGCCATGACGCGCCCTGGATCAAACCTGAGGGCAAACAGGCGCAGTAATGGAGGGATGAAAATGAGATTTGAGTAGGCAGCCAGGATCCTTCAGCGGCTCTCTTTCTTATCAGTGGCTATATATATGGAGAGCTGTCTAGATTCCTGCGGAAGATACTTTTATCATGTTACACGCTCTCTTTTGTTCCCTTCTAGAATTGAAGGCTCATATGCCGCCGAGCGAGTCACTGGTAAGCCGTTCCGCCGGTAGTTGGATCGCTCGATACGGCTTCGCAGCTCTCATGGTGGCAGTCGCGACTGCAATCCGAATCGTCCTCCGACCAATCATCCCAACGGGGTTTCCCTTCCTCACATTCTTCTTAGCCGTCATGCTCGCGGCCTGGCGTGGTGGCTTAGGCCCAGGGCTTTTCGCTTCCGTTCTCTCAACACTCGCCGCCGATTTGCTTCTCATTGAGCCGATGTATGAGTTTCATCTCAATGCGGGCTATTACTGGGTCAGCCTCGGTGTCTTTGTCGTGGAAGCTGTCACCATCACAATGCTGACCGAACGGATGAAGCGAACCGAAGGAACCTTGCGCGAGAGCGAAAGCCGATTCCGGTTGATTGCCGACGCTGCGCCGGTGCTGATTTGGATCGCCGGCACCGACAAGCGTTGTACATATTTCAATCAAGGCTGGCTTAACTTTACCGGTCGTACGATGGAACAGGAGAGAGGTAACGGATGGACCGAGGGTGTACACCCGGATGATTACGATCGATGTTTCAGAACGTATATCGAGGCGTTTAATCACCGAGAGCCGTTCACCATGGAATACCGCTTGCGCCGAGCAGATGGCCAGTACGGCTGAATAGTACATCAAGGCGTGCCCCTGTGGGGAGAGAACGGTGAATTTCGCGGCTATATCGGTGCCTGTGTGGACATGACTCATCAGAAACAGACGGAAAGCGAGCTGCGAGATAGCGAAGCGCAACTACGATTAGCCATGCAAGGCGCGGGACTGGCCACATGGGAAACGGACCTGCAAACTGGCGTCAGTCAATGGGACGATCGTCTGTTGGCGTTGCTCGGGGTTCACGAAAAGGCGAGCGAGACTTCTGGAACGTGGTTGGATTTCATTCATGCGAGCGAAAAGGATCGCGTCCTGAAAGAGTTTACTGCCGCTTGTGAAGGACGCGGCTTCTTCCATACCGAGTTTCTCGTCAAGCACCAAAATGAAGCGCCCCGCTGGTTCGCCAGTTGGGGCCATCTGGTCGACGGCGAGCAATCCAAGCGCATGGTCGGCCTCGTGCAGAACATCACCGCACGGAAGCAAGCGGAGGAGTCGCTGCGAGTGAGTGAAGAGCGATTGAAATCAATCTTGAACCGTGCACCTGCGGCGATCTTCATCAAGGACTCTGCGGGACGGTATCTCTTCATGAACGAGCAGTGCGCCCAGGTGTTGGGGGTGAATCAGGAACAGGCCCTTGGCCATACCGACCATGATCTGCTTCCATTTGAGGTCGCCGCGCCCTTTATGGCGAACGATCAACACGTGTGGGCCTCGGAAAGGTTGCTGACCGTAGAGGAACAGGTGCCTCAAGCGGACGGCGTCCATACCTCGCTAGTCCAAAAGTTCTTGTTACGGGACAAGCAGGGGCGCCCCTATGCCCTGAGCGGAATTGCGCTGGACATCACCCCCCGGTTGAGGCTTGAGGCGGCCATCCAAGCCAGTGAAGCCCGACTGCAGTTAGCCCAATCGGCGGCCAATATCGGAGTGTTTGATTGGGATCTCGTCGTCCAAAAAGGCGTTTGGTCGCCGGAACTGGCACGCATCTGGGGTCTGCCGGTCGGTGGCTTTGACCGCACGGTTGAGACCTGGCGTCGTCTCATCCATCCAGACGATCTGGAATCGGCTCATGCCGCGAGCCAACGTGCGTTGAAAGATCCCACGACCGCCTCCGAATGTGAATTCCGAATCATTCGGCCAGACGGGGGTGTCCGTTGGATCTACGCCAAAGCCAAAACGCTGTGCAATTGGGAGGGCCGCCCTGTTCGTATCGTGGGAGTCAATCTCGACATCACGGATCGGAAGGAAGCGCAGTTGCATCTGGAGCGGCTTGCTCAGGAACTCGAAGCCCAAGTTGAGGACCGCACGCGGGATCTGCTGCTGTCCCAGGAACGCCTCCGCGCCCTGACGGGTGAACTCAACCTGGCCGAGCAGCGCGAACGAAAACGCCTCGCCACCGAACTGCACGACCATCTGCAGCAACTGCTCGTCGTTGGGAAATTAACGATCGGACAAGGTCGAAAAGTGGCCAGTGGCCTGCCCGCCTATGAAGCCGTCCTGAAGAAGGTCGATGACATCTTGTCCGATGCGTTGGCCTATAGCCGGACTCTGGTGGCCGAACTCAGTCCGCCGGTTCTGCGCGATCAGGGCCTGGCGGCGAGCATGAAATGGCTTGCCGATTACATGAAACAGAAATATGAGCACACCGTCACAGTGATTGAGACCGGCGAACTCGCACTCCCCCTGGCGGAAGATCAACATGTCTTACTTTTTCAATCCGCGCGGGAGCTGTTGATCAACTCGTCGAAACATGCTGGCACCGGACAGTCCAGTCTTACGATCGAGCAGCGAGGAGACCATGTCTGTCTCACGGTACGGGATCACGGTGATGGCTTTGATCCCGCTACTGCTACAAGCCTGAGTAGCGGCGGAATCTCGTCGAAATTTGGTTTATTTAGCATTCGGGAGCGCCTGCGGGCCCAGGGAGGGTTGTTTGAGATTCATTCGGCGCCTAGCAAAGGAACGAGCGCTATCCTCGTGTTGCCGCTTGACCGGAGTGTGGCCCAGCCTGGGGCAATTCTGAATGAGTCGCCGTCTATCTCTCGCGGTTCACCGGCAGATACCGTTCCCCGGGATCCCTCCACAATCGGCGTGTTGCTCGTCGATGATCATGTCATGATTCGCCAAGGGCTCCGCACGATGCTGGAGGCGTATAGAGAAATCCACGTCCTCGGCGAGGCTGCGAATGGGGACGAAGCCATCACGCTGGCGCGGACACTTCAGCCCAATGTCGTGCTCATGGACATTAACATGCCGGAACGGAACGGCATCGAAGCGACCGCCGTGATCAAGCAGTCGTTTCCCCAAATGGCGGTGGTCGGACTGTCTGTGAATGCGGACAGGGCAAATCAGGACGCCATGCTCCAAGCGGGTGCATGTATTCTGCTCACGAAGGAAGCGCCCGTTGAAGAGTTATATCATGCCATCAAATCGGCATCGAGAACGTTTTCCGATCGGCAATCGACGACGCGATAGAGCCGTCTTGCTTTAACACTGGCGAGCGATCCAACGCTGCTTTTGTCACTGCTTAAGTAAAGTTCAACCGCTATGATCGAAACATGCGGAGACCGTCCATTAAATTATGAGCTTCTATTCTTTGTCAAATTGATCAATCAGGGCAAAAAGTCGATTCAACACATTCCGTACTGCTTTTACTTCTTCATTCGAGAGATCTCCGATGTCCATGAGCTTTTTGCTGGCAATGATATATTCTCTAGGGATAAAACAAATGACCGGTCATCACGAAGTGAACGCCGATACTGGCCGCATAACCCAATGCGATCGCCAATGTCCATTTTAGGTGTGCAAAGAAGGTATAGATACCCCGTGCTTGTCCCATGAGCGCCACACCGGCAGCCGAACCGATTGATAGAAGCGACCCCCCAACCCCCTGCTGTCAGCGTGACCAGCAGCCATTGGCAGAGGTTCATGTCCAGGTTCATGCTCAATACAGCGAACATGATGGGAATGTTATATATAACTGCTGACAGAATACCGACCAAGATGTTGGCTGCTGCCGCGCCTAAATCCTGATAGAGGAAATCGGAAAGAACGGCCAGATAGCCCAGCGAACCAAGGCCGCCGACGCAGAGCATAATCCCGTAAAAAAACATCAGCGTGTCCCATTCAACGCGTTTCATGCTTATGAAAATATCGAACGGCTTTACAGCGGGTTTCAATAAAGCATTTCTCTGCCCCGTATTCACATCATCAAGCACCGGAATGTCCGTCCATTCGTCCAATTCCTTCCGACGGATAAAATACCCATTACCGCACCCGAAAAGTGGGACTGTTTTCTCTCTAGGGCCTACGAATGACCTCGGTCTATGAGATCCGGGGCAGCGCGAAAGCGCCGGTTGCAATCCAACCGCGATGAGGGTCGTTCTGCAATGCAGCTTTTTCAAACCAACGAAGGGATTCTTTCCTATCTTTTTTTAGATGTGTGCCACTACCATGCAAAGTCCCAATCGTGAATTGCGCTTCAGCATCACCAGCACCGGCACTTACAAGGCAAACGGAAGAATTACTCCCTTGGTCGGCAGGAGGCCAGTGACCACTCCGACATTGATCAATGCTTGTGTGCCAATAAGCATTGTGATGCCGGTGGCGAGGTAATAGCCAAATGGAGTGCGGGCACGACCTGCAATCTGGAATCCCTTGAACATGAGTAGCGCATACAACAAGATGATCGTCACGCTGCCTACCAGCCCCACCTCTTCCCCGATGACCGCAAAAATGAAATCGGTATGCGGCTCGGGTAGGAAAAATAACTTTTGCTCTCCGTTGCCAAGCCCTACCCAATTATGCGCCTTTTATGTAGCGCATATTCAGCAGTCGTCCCCACACATCCATCAACGCCTGAATCGTCATGGTGCATTTCCTTCCCATCGATCGGCCTTTTATGGAGGGCATTCGCTTTCCCCATCTGACACGCTCTTAAGAACACCTACGTATCTTGCTTTAATCCTATGGCGAGCATTACAGTGGCGCCTGACCTGCGGCTGACCAACCTGACTTCAGGGAACGAACCTTATAGCGGAGGAACGTGGTGTTTTCTTTGGAAGGCCTCAGTGAGGACGTGGTTCAGTATATGAAAGGTTGCGAACACCCTACTCGCGCTGTGTGTCGCAGACAAAATTATCCGAAACCGAGACAGAACTCATCTCGTATTACTCCCAACAATCCTTTCCCACACTCGGTCATTGTGGGAGGAGACAGAGAAATAGTTAATGCACGGACAGCCGCTCAACCGGCTCTTGATTCTGTCAGCGACTACAGACGAAAGCCTCAGCTGGAGGACCCTTGAGTACCATTCAAGACGAGCTTCAGCAGAAAATTCAAATCATTCGCGAGTGCCTGGGAGAGCGGTTTCATGACGTGAGACCGCACAATATCACGCATGAGCGATTTTTCTTTCACGATGGCAAGCGATCGTTTCAGTTTGGCTTTCACCGGCAGGCCATGGAAGCCGTTCCCCTTGTCCAGCTCAGGACGTTAATGAATACGGAGATCATCCCTCTGATTGTCCAGAATCCCGGCATGCAAACATACTACGGGGCCGATGGTCTCACAGTCAGAGAAAAGGTTCCAAACTGAGCGGAATCTTTTCAACTGACCTCCCTCCGTGAGTGTGAGCCTGACAGCTAAACCACATGTTAGCTTCTATACCACCTAAGAGCATTCAAGTTCCTTGCGAGGGGGTGGAATATCACCCCGTAGAACTTCCTTAACCCTCTGCCTTGACAATCCTTGATTTGTCTTTTTAACTAGTATCAGAGAGAAGCACAAGCAAGAGGTTTTCTGTTTCGTGCTTCAAGGTGCTTCGGTATTGGCTACCGATCATGTTCGTGTTGAGTGGCATCTGACACCGAGAGGATGGGTGCGTGGGGATTGGTCCATCAACAAGCCTCTCGGAGGAGAATTCCAACCGCCAGACGATCGTGTCGAAACGTGGGTGAGAACAGAAACCAGCCTGGATGCTGATTTTTCGCGGACGCAAGACCAATGGTCGCTTACCTGGACCTCGCCAGAGAGTAGTGAGGCAGACCGTACGGTCATGCGTGCAACCGTCCGTCATCCCGCACCGGAATCCGAGAGTTCCAAGGCGACGTCCTGGGACTTTCCTGTTTAAATGAAGTGGAATGCCGAAAGATAGCCATCCTAATATTTTTCTTCCCTAGGCCACTGTACCAATAGAGAAGACAGCGTACTGTAGGGTATTCATACAGTCGTCGAGCCTCTGCAAAGAAGGCCGAGACGGAACACGACACAGAGAGAGCCACCCGATGGCCGAACGATCTAACCTATTAGGGTCTCTTACCTCTACCTCGTTGCGTGATGGGAGGTGAGACATGCCAGCAAGTGGGATTCAAGGCACGCATGACATTCCGTTGGGATCACATCTCTGTCTCTTCTATCGAGACCCTCAAGAATTTCTGCGCGTCACCGCGTCGTTTCTCATAGCGGGCCTCGCCGAGCATCAATTATGTCTCTGGGTGCTTCCCTCGCCGATCACCCTCCAATCAGCCCTCGATGAACTCTCGCAACATGGCGTCAACGGTTCTCTGCTACAAGCAACGGAGCAACTGCAGATCGTGTCCGCGCAAGACTGGTTCTCTGGTGGCACCTTCAGTGTGGAAGATGCCTTGAGTCGGTTGGCCGCCCTCCCATCCCTTGCGGGTCGGCTTGGATATCCAAGTATCCGAGGTGTGGGTGGGCCAGGGCCGTTTGTGTCTGACGCCTGCCGCCAGGCCTTTATGCACTATGAGCGCCACGCAACGCCTGTTATCGCCGAAATGCCGTTCATTGGCTTATGCTGCTATGCCTCGACAGAGTGCTTAGAGACGGACATGTTCGATATTATGAGTGCCCATCCTCGGGCGTTGCTGCGCGCTCACGTGGGTTGGGCTGGGCCAGTATTTAACCTTCGCGTACCCGTCTCTCTTCCTTCTTTTGTCCTCGCATCAATTAGGCAGTGCCTTTCTTAACGTCTGCATCGTCAAGGGCCCACACCGGGGGCCTAGCAACACTTCTGCAGCGGTCACGGGGGGATCCGGATTATTGTGTCCTTCCCACCCGTACTCTCCCGATGCAGATGCCATGCGCTCCACCGTCCTCGATCGTGGGGTGGAGGAGTACTCGCGGTGGTGGTGGCGTCAAGCGCCTCACCTTCCGCTCCCCGTGCAAGGCATACACTAAGGATATAATCGTCGCAACCCCGGGTGTTTCGAGAGTCCTGCAATACTCCAGTCCTAAGAATCTAAGCCAACCGGAGGCACACACCTGGATAACAATTTGCCTCAGTCATTCATCGTTTTCGTTGTTTCCATTTCCCCGGTCTCTTCCATTTCCTCTGTCATTCCTGTTCCCCCTATTGCCTCCATTGTTGTCGTCGTCATCGCCCTCCGGCGCACGATGTACGGTGCCATTCGGGGCGGTCACGACTATGGGGATGATCGTGGGTTGGCCGGCCGCATTGAGGGTGATGGTCCGAACTTGTCCGGAAGTGGTGCCCTGCCCATTGACCGTCACGACAAGCCGCGTTATTCAGCTGGGCGAATCCGGAAAGACCATTCCGGTGTATCGCCTGCCACAGGTGGTAGCGCGGTGATGGCCACACCTTGGAGATAGATTACTTAAGAAACAGTGCCGAGCTTGAAAAATTACTCAGTCTAGGGATGAAACAAATGACCGTTCATCACGAGGTGAACGCCGATACTGGCCGCATACCCTAACGCGATCGCCCATGTCCATTTGAGATGTGCAAAGAAGGTATAGATCCCGCGTGCTTGGCCCATGAGCGCCACTCCGGCAGCCGAGCCGATCGAGAGAAGCGACCCGCCGACCCCGGCGGTCAGTGTCACCAGAAGCCACTGGCCAAGGTTCATATCCGGGTTCATGCTCAATACGGCGAACATGATGGGAATATTGTCTATGACGGCTGACAACATCCCAACGAGGATATTGGCGGCCGTGGCGCCTAAATCCTGATAGAGAAAATCGGACAGAACGGCGAGATAGCCCAGCGCACCAAGGCCGCCCACGCAGAGCATGATGCCATAGAAGAACATCAGCGTATCCCACTCTACACGCTTCATGCTGATGAAAATATCGAATGGCTTTACGGCGGACTTGATCCGCATCTTTGCAGGTGCCACGTTCTCATCAAGCGTAGGGATGTCGGTCCATTCGTCTAGTTCCTTGCGCCGGATAAAATACCCATAGGACTTAAGCACACCGAGTCCGGTCATCATGCCGAGAAATGGAGGTATCTCCAGAAAATGATGCATCACCACGGTGCCCGCTATGGTGATGAAAAACAACAGAACAATGATATAGCCGCCATGCTTCACTTCCACCGATTCCATCGTGGCTGACGGCTTGTCGCGCGGGATCGTCATGGCCATTGCAATTGCCGGCACCAGCCAGTTGACGAGCGCCGGAACAAACAGCGCAAAAAACCCTCCGAATTGAATCACGCCTTTTTGCCAGACCATGAGCGTCGTGATATCCCCGAACGGGCTGAACGTGCCGCCGGCGTTGGCGGCTACGACCACATTGATGCAGCCCAGGGCGATGAAGCGCCTGTTGCCGGCGCCGATCGCCATGACCACGGCGCCCATGACCAGCGCCGTCGTGAGGTTATCGGCAACAGGGGAGATGAAAAAGGCCAGAAGGCCTGTCAGCCAGAACACACTGCGCAGCGACAATCCCAAGGAAATAAGACGGGTCCGCAACGCCTCGAAGATATTGCGCTCGCTCATCGTGTTGATGAAGGTCATCGCGGAGAGAAGGAACAGCATCAGCTCGGCATATTCGAGCAGGATATGCCGCAAGAGTTCTGCAGCCGCATGCGATTGGTTCTGGGCCCCATACGCCAGCGCCGTTAAAATCCAGATCACGCCCGCCGCGACCATGACCGGTTTTGATTTACGAAGGTGAATGGATTCTTCGACAATAACCAGAAGGTAGGCGGCGACAAACACCGCCAGTGCCGCGTAACCCGTCCAGTGATTGACAAAATTCGTCATCTGATCCCTTTCATATTGGGCGGGTGTTACTGAAACAGAAAACGCGTGTCGGGTAAAGAGCAAAGCATTACCCGTTTCATTGCGATATTTTGTATGGCGGGCTGGACCGAATCAGGTCTTTCCACTCACTCCCTTCCACTCTTTACTCTTGAAAAATACTTTCTTAAAGAAGGGAGTGCGAAGCATCAAAGTGCTCGCATTTCAAAGGACTAACTCAGTTTGCCTGCTACAAGGCCATCGTATGGCCCTGGTCATCAAGTGATTCCTCGCCTGTAGTATAAGCCGTCCCTAGACTGGGGCGTCTCCTAGTTTATGTGGGTTCTTCTATTCTCTACGGTGGAACCACTGCATTGATTCATGGAGCGTCTACCTCAACGACCAGGCGGAGGTGATGTATGGCCATGTTGATCCTGAGTCAGCAAATCCAGACAGCACTGGAACAATTGGGTACAGAGTGCCCATTGGAAGAGGTAATGAGCCTCTGTCCGGACATAACATGGAATCAGGTCTTTCTGGCCATTGATCACCTGAGCCGGACTGGACAAGTTCGTATACGGTTGGATGCTGACAGGGCTTACTGGGTTCAGTCCTATTATAATCAAACGGTCGAGTGCACAGAGGACGAGCCTATTGACTCTCAGGCATTCGAACACCAATACGAAATGAGCTTTTCCTAGGCTTTCCACATTCGACAGCGCTCGAGGGACACGGCTATCAATATCCCCGTTTTGCGCTGCGTCTTGGCGGACACCCAAGCGCAGCTGGCTTCGATAACATGGGCTTCTTCGACGCGGGCATTACTGAAACAGAAAAAGCTTGTCGGGTAAAGAGCAAAGCATTGTTTTGCAGCGCCCGACAGTATAGGCCGTATCGGATCATTCTCAAACGTTTCACTGTCGTTCAGAGCAATCCGACAATCAGCAAAGTACCCAGCACGTAGAGCATTCCGGCCACGAGCTTCTGAATAAACCCCATGGTGATTTTCTGAAGGCTTCCCGTTCCTATCGCTACACCCGCAAACGCAGCCGCTGTAGTAGCGATAAGAAGCCCCGTATTTACCTCTTGAAAGATGAGCGAACCATTGATCCCATACACGACAAGGCGGGTGAGATCGACCATGGCGGCAATTGCCGCCGTGCTGCCAATGAACTGATGCTTATCCAGACCGGCGCGGATCAGAAAGGCGCTACGGAACGCGCCTTGATGTCCCGATAAACCACCAAAAAAACCGCTGAGTACGCCGCCCACGAGCAGGGAAAGAGGAGAAAGATTAACGTTTTTGAGAACCGGCAGCCATTCCAGAGTGGCGAATACAATCAGGAGCAGTCCAACCATTAATTTCACCGGCGTGATAACGGCTTCCGCCCCCGCAAACTTATACGCATGGATTTCTGGCAAATCCGAGAGATGTGTCAGCAGCCAGGCACCGGGCACAGTAGCGGCCAAAGCAGGAATGCCAAAGCGCCATACGACAGGCCAGTTCACGTTTTTCCAGAGCAAGACCAGCTTGAACAGGTTGTTGAGCAGATGAACGAAGGCCGTCATGGCGATAGCGACAGTCACGGGGAAAAATATCGCCACCACTGGCATCAGGATTGTCCCAAGGCCAAATCCTGAGAATAAGGTCAGCAAAGCGGCAAGAAAGGCGGTACCTACAATCACAAATGTCATCATGGCTCCATAAACTCTTTCAACCAGCGATAACGAGTTACTGTCGTTGTACCCTCCGGCAAACGGATGTTACCCTCATTTGATGGAGGCTACACCATGATTTCACATCAATTTATTATGAGCAGTCTGTCAGCCTTGTTTATCGCCTTGTTTTCTGATCACTCTCAAGCTGAAGAATCCCAAAAGGCAGCGAAGGCTTCACTGGATACCACAGCGATTGAGCGTGAAATAGGAAAAGCCGGAGACATCAAAGGCGACGTGTACAAAATCTCTCTTCCGCGGACTGACCTGAGCGTGACCGTCGAAGGCGTCAAGGTGAAACCTGGACTCGCCCTTGGAAGCTGGATGGCCTTTAGGCCGACAGGCGAGACAACCATTGTTGACGGAGATTTGGTCTTAACCGAAAATGAAATCTATCCCGTTCTCCGTGAGCTTCAGCAACATGGACTTAAAGTGACGGCTCTCCATAATCATCTGGTACAGGAGTCCCCGAAGGTTATGTATCTGCATTTCTGGGGAGAAGGCGATGCCGCCAAGCTAAGCAGCTGTCTCAAGAAAGCCTTAAGCCACACCAAAACACCGTTCACTGGTTCTCCAGATGAGAATACTAAGGCGGAAGACAATTTCGACACGGAACAGATTCAGCAAACTCTTGGCCAGAAGGGAACCTTTAAACAGGGAGTGCTGAATGTTTCAGTGCCGCGACCGGAGACGATTACCGTGCATGGGGCAGAAGTTCCGCCTAGCATGGGGATGGCCACCGTCATGAATTTTCAGACAGCTGGTGACGGAAAGGTGGTGGCGACTGGTGATTTCGTCATGATTGGCGACGAAGTCAATGCGGTGGCACCAGCATTGATAGAATATGGGATACGTGTCACAGCTCTTCATAATCATCTGATTCATGACTCTCCCGATTTGTTTTTCATGCACTTCTGGGCGCATGATTCCTCTGACAAGGTCGCGCGAGGCCTGAAAGCTGGACTCGATGCGATGAAGAAAAAATAGCGCAAGAAGGATAACCTCCCTCAAATATTGTCACTGGAACCTCTACCCACTATGGCGATGGTGGTTGACAGAAGCGACCGCTCATAGACAGCGGGCTGTTCCGGTACGCCTTTTTCTTGTAAGTATTTTTTTGATGAAGATATCAAAATGCGCTATTAAGAATCGACACGTATCGATGCTGAAAGAGTAGAGGCATGAAGCGTCGGAACGCCTCGCGTTTGGTGCCGACGCTTGAGGAAGAATATTCCTTCCCCCGTTATTCGAACTGACGCACAATGAAGAGTCCAGCGAACAGGCCCAATATGGACAATGCGACTGAGGTGATGACATAAATCGCTGTCATCGCCGAGCAAGGAGGCTTTCTGCAATGACACCCGATCATTCCCTTTTCCCGCTCCCCTCCCCGCGCCAACTCACCGCCGAACAGTGGCCCCGAACCAAGCCCCGTGTTCACGGTACGCTACTGAGCCATTCTTTTTTTATGCAGGCAGTATGCTATTCGACATTGCGATCATTATATTTCTAATTTTACTCAACGGCGTCTTTGCCATGACGGAACTGGCGGTGGTGTCCTCACGCAGGAACCGCCTGGAGGCGAAAGCCGAGGCGGGAAACCGGTCGGCGAGAATCGCCCTGGATTTGAAGGACGACCCTAGCAAGTTCTTGTCCATCGTACAGATCGGCATTACGCTCACGGCGTTTTCTCCGGTGCATTCAGCGGCGTGATGCTGGCCGAACCGCTGGGTGATTATTTCGGGGAGGTGTTCCCCACACTCGGACAACATGCCGACGATCTGGCGATTGGCCTGGTGGTGACGGTGGTCACGTATCTGTCCCTGGTGATCGGCTAGCTGGTGCCGAAGCAAATCGCGCTTCGCTATGCGGACAGCGTGGCTATTGCCATCGCGGTGCCAATTTACTGGCTGTCGCGCCTGACCAAGCCGCTGGTGACACTGCTCGATACCACCAACCGCTTTGTCCTCTCGCTGTTGCACCTGAAGCAGCACGAAGAATCGAAGGTCAGCGCCGAAGATGTGAAGGCCGCGATTGCCGAAGGCACCGCGGCGGGCGTCTTGGAGCCGGAAGAAAAGCAAATGCTGGATCGGGTGCTGCGCCTTGACGATATCCCCGTTATCGCCGCCATGACTCATCGCAAGGATATTGTCTGGATCGACGCCAATGAAGCGCCGGAATCCATCCTGCAGAAGATCGAGGAAACCCGTCACTCGCGCTATCCGCTGTGCCATGAATCATTTGAACATATCCTTGGCATCGTCGTGGTGAAGGATGTGCTGCTGCAACTTCGCAAAAGTAATAAGCCGGATCTATGCGCCATCGCGCATAAGCCGATTTACATGCCGGAAAGCAAAAGCGTGCTGGATGCGCTGGAGGAATTTAAGCGATCGACCTCGAACATGGCGCTGATCGTGGATGAATATGGCGGGCTGCAGGGCATCGTGACCTTGAAGGATATCATGGAAGTCATCGTCGGCGTGCTACCGGAACCGGCACACCGCGAGGATTATACTGCTACATTGCGCGATGACGGCAGCTGGCTGGTGGATGGCGGGCTGTCGACGCACGAGGCCGAGGAAATGATGGACATTGATGGCCTAACGGACAAAACGGACAGCTTCACCACCATCGCCGGGTTCGTGCTGTTCCAGCTCGGTCATTTTCCCAAGGCGGGTGAGAACTTTTATTGGCGCGACTGGCGTTTCGAGGTGATGGATATGGATGGAACGAGAATCGACAAACTCCTTGTGTCGAAGGCAAAGCAGGAAAGCAGCGTATGACTTATCACAGGACGATGATATTTAGAACGTACCGTCATCGCCTGGACACCGCTCCTTAACCTCATGGAGAAACCACTCCTTGTTTAGAATTCTAATTGATACCTGCGTTTGGGTGATCTTGCCAAAGATTATCAACAACAGGCCATTCTCTCCTCACTTGAAGATCTCATTAAACAAAATGAAATTAGCCTGATCCTCCCGCATACCGTGGTGGAGGAATTCGACCGCAACAAAGCCCGCCTAATTGAAGAGATCAGCCGCAGTCTTTCCAGCACATTCAAGCGTGTTAAAGAAGCCGTAGAAAAGTTTGCCGATCCAAGGCAAAAAACCAAGATGTTAAGCCAGCTCAATCAAACCGATCACCGCATTCCCATTTTGGGCGATATGGCCAACGGCACGATCAATCGGATAGAGAAATTATTCGCCCGCATGCCCGTTCTTGAGATTTCCGATACTCCGAGCGGCTCAACGAGCGATCGATAACCGCGCCCCTTTCCACAGACAACGCAACAGCATGAACGATGCTTCTTATCGAAATGTATGCTGATGCCGCCTTAAGCCCTGTGCAGGCCTCCATCAAGGTACTCTTTACCGGTTCTAAATTCATGCCGCACTTTGGACATTTACCGGGTTTTGTATCGGTCACTTCGGGGTGCATGGGACAAGCATATTTCGTGGTTTGTGGGTTCATTTTGTCTCTCCTTCCTATGTGATAGACCTGCGATCGTTCGCCACGGGACGCTACGATACGTCGAGAATCATCGTCAGTCCTCCTCCACCATTTGTCTCCGTATTGTTGTTCGTCGTGTGGTGCGGAATATGACAGTGGAGCAGCCACTTTCCCGGTCGCCGAGCCGTCCAGATCACATCGTACCGTTGGCCAGGCCCGACGTTTACGGTGTCCGCGAGATAGCGCGCCGACTGCGGCAGCGTCTCCCCGTCCAACGCTACGACTTCAAAAGGACCACCGTGGACATGCATGGGATGAATAAAATTATTATTGCTTCCAATGAAGCGCAGTTTGACCGTTTGACCGACTGTCATTCGGATGACGTCGGTCGAAGGGTAGGCTTTGCCGTTGATCGTGAAGAAGTTGGGGAGCGCGCCCTCCATCAGCATGGCAGGATAGGTCAGCCATTCCCGTTTGAGCCATTCCTGAAGTTGGACGATCGCATCGAAATCGGCCGACGGTTGGGCTGCCGGGTCGCGAGGCTCGATAATGAGCGCGCCGTATAACCCAAGCCCCTGTTGGCGGTCTGGATGATCGTGAGAGTGATAAAAGAAGGTTCCGGCTTGGGTCACCGTGAACTCATATGTGTATGAACTGCCCGGTTTCACCGGTTCCTGTGTGATCTCAGCCGCGCCGTCCATCTCGTTGGGAAGGACCAAGCCATGCCAGTGCACGGTTGTGGATTCGGGAAGCCCATTATGGAAATTAATCCGCACGTGATCGCCCTCAGTCACTTGAAGTCGTGGTCCTGGGATCTGCCGATTGAAAGCATAGGCGTCCATATACACATCGTCCAAGATGTACCAGCGAATGACCGAGGCATCGAGATCGAATACTTTTACGCCTTGCTCAATGCGGGGTTGGAATTCCAAATCGCCGCGCGCATCTATCGGCGCGGTATAGGATACCTGCCGTGGATGTACCGCGCTCATCTCTCGCATGGCCTCGGCGGAAGTGTTGAAATCCATGATCATCCCAGGCGGCATGATCACCCCGCCGACATCGCGAGCACTAAGCGACAGATTGACCTTGAACCATGGGGCGATGATGCCAACCAGGAGCATCAGCGCCGTGACGCCGGAGAGTGCTGCAATCTGCGCGACAGTCGCCGTGCGTTTCATGTCGTGACCGTCGCCGTGGCTCCCATGCTGCTTCGCATGCCCGGCGTGTTCTTGTACTCCACGATCTCTATTGTGAGCATGATGCATATGGTCATGATGCCCTTCGCCGTGCACCACTTGTTGGAGCATCGGAGCTTCCTGGCGTGAGGCAAGGTGAAATTTGGTCCCGGGCTCACGTTGAGTCATGAGACCATGTTTGATGCCCGCCGCGACCAACCAGACATTGAACGGATAGGCAAGGGCGAAGCCCGCCATCACGCCGAGCGACATGACGCCCCAAAAGAGCAGCTCTATCGGCTCCATGGCACGCATATCTCGTCCCATCATGAGCAAACTCATGACGGGCGCCATACCTGCCATCATGGCATTCATGCTGATCAGCTCGGGGAAAAACGTCTTGCGCACGTTCTCAAAATACGTCCCGCCCATCATGCTTTTCATAAACAGCGACTGAAAAATAAAGAGGCCGAAGGCAAAACCTGCCAGGTATTCGATGATAAGGTCGAGCCACATCGGCAACCCGAGGAGCGCGGTGATGGCCGCCGCGAGAATAATACCCGTTGCATCTCCGGCCACGCAGTGAATGGTACTGCCCACGCCTTGCTTCCAGAGCGGTGCCGTGAATTGCTCATGTTCGCCGGGGCCCGGTTCCTTATCGGCCAAGACATAGAGCAGAAGGCCGATCGGTCCCATATACAGAGTGACGAGGATGAATCCCCACTTCATTACGGGAGGTTCGGGGTTATTTGTAAACTGGTCATAAGTCACGTAAGTGGTTGAGAGCGCAGCGAGCACAAACCAGCAGGCCAAAAAGTAATCAATCGGTTGAATCATGAGAGTTACCCAGCACCGGCATGGGCGTTAATTGTTGCAACAAGTGTCATCCAACCTATCACGCTCCATTGAAGCGAAATCCTGGGTAAGTCCCGGGCAGGTTGCTTATCTTTGTCTTGCTGACGCATCGGATCGGCCGTTTCACCGAAGCTTCGTTCGCATGACAGGATGACTTATGTACGATTTTAGGGGCTTGACGGTCTCTTAGTATTGAGGCAAGCTACCCTGCTATGAACAGTTGGATACTCGTCAAGGTTAGAATGCGGTTCTTCAGCCTGGTCCTGCTCTTCGCCCTTTGTCAGATCGTCGGAACAATGTGTACGGTGCCGGATCTATCGTTGGCCGACGACGCAGCACGGCTGACTGCAGAGATGAGGCATATGGCCTGTCCCATGGACGGGACCATTATGTGCCCACTCTCCGCCGTGTCATCGCCAGAACGGCAACTCAAGCATGCAGCAACCATTGACCTGAATCAGGCACCGGTACTGCTTAGCCTTGTCGTAGCGTCCACCGCTTCCCCGGTCTTAGAATCCTTGCCCTGGAGTTCTGCCTCGGAGTTCGTCCCCCTCTCCATAGCCTCGTCATCGGTCCTTCGAATTTAAATCACACCTTCATTTCGTTTACTGCCACTCCGCTTTTCTGCGGAGGAGGGTAATGACTCATCTGTTCGGCTGAGCTGGATGTGTCATGACGCAATCTACCCGACGCCACTCTATCTTTTGCTATCAGTTCCTACCCGAGTTCGAGGCGAAGATACCTTTGTGGCTTAACCTGGTGTCCAAGGGACTTGAGGAGGGGCTGATCATCACATGAAAGGAGAACATCTCATGATGGGCATGCGTTGGACCAATTGGCTGGGTTTGGCAATGCTGGCGTTCTTTCTCGTTATTCATGAGCCGATATGGCTGCTCCTCGGGTTTGGCACCACGGCGGATGGCAGCATGACATTTGACAGCACGAAGATCCTGTGGGTTATTCCGGTCGTCGCCTACATCATTGTTGCGGCTGTGTTGATCATACGGGGAGGTCAGGATCGCGAGAAAGCTTGATCGTCTTGTATAAGGGAGGAACGTGGTTCTTCTATCTCGATCAATGGAGGTGAACATGAGATACCTTAGATCCCTTCGTGAAAAGATCCTAAGGAGACGGTATCTGGCTCGCTACCTCTTAGTGGCACTGACGCTGGTCTCATACACTCCGGCCACGGCCCAGCCAGTAGCGTTACCGGGGAGTGAGATCCCGCAGTTCGTGGACCCGTTGCCTCTTCTCGCTGTGGCAGGCGGAACCATCGAGACAATCACTTCCGCATCAGCGACGCTCTCGATGTGCGAGTTCAAGGCCAACGTCATGCCCTCGACATTCTTACCGGCTTCTTCCGCTTCTGCTTACTCAGGCACCTATGTCTGGGGCTACCGCAACGGTTCAACTTGTCCTGGGTCTGGAACGCCGTTCCCAACCTACTTTGGGCCGGTGTTCGTCGCGACGCGTGGAACTCCGACTGAAATCCAGTACATCAACAGTCTGCCCAATACAGCAGCGAGCCAACTGTCGGCATGGAAGACATCGACCGATCAGACGCTTCACTGGGCCGATCCGCTGAACCATGAAGCCAACAGGTGTGCAGATGCCGTCACTGAAAACCAAGCGCCCGTGGGAATCTGCGCGTCGAACTATGCCGGTCCGGTCCCAGCCGTGCCCCATTTGCACGGAGGAGAAGTGCCGCCTGTATTGGATGGGAATCCGGACGCCTGGTTCGCCAGTGATGGCGCCCACCGAGGCCATTCGTACTACAGCAAAGCCGGCGCGGTTGCGAATGGAGCGATTTATCGCTATCCGAATAGGCAAGAAGCGGCTCCTCTCTGGTTTCATGATCATGCGTTGGGGATCACACGCTTGAACGTCTATGCAGGGTTAGCAGGAGGGTATCTGATCGTTGATCCAGCGCTGACGTTGCCAGTCGGTCTGCATCCGACCGGATTGCAACAAGGCACCGCCGGCCCCATAGACTATATCATTCCGCTGGTAATCCAGGACCGCATGTTCGATACGAACGGGCAGCTCTATTTCCCCAACATGGGGCCCAACCCGGAGCACCCGTTCTGGATGATGGAGTTCTTCGGCGACACGAATGTGGTGAACGGCAAGGTCTGGCCGTATCTGAATGTTGAGGCCAGACGCTATCGGTTCATCCTTCTCAACGCATCGAATGCGCGCACGTATGAACTTTCCTTGCATGGACAGCATCTATGGCAGATCGCAACCGACGGAGGGTATCTCGATGTGCCAGTCAAACTGCACAGGCTGACCTTGATGCCTGCTGAGCGCGCCGACATCATTATCGACTTTTCAGGATTAGAGGGCCGCACCCTAATTTTGAAGAATCACGGCCCCGCACCATTCCCCGATGGGGCACCACCCGATGGGGCGACAGTGGGACGCATTCTCCAATTTCGAGTGGGACCTTCCACGTTGGCAGGGGCAGACGCAAGCTACAATCCGGCGCATGGCGGTGACCTGCCCCCTGTGGTTGTACCATCACCTATGTGACTATGCGCACCGTGGCGCGACCGTTTCCGGTGCTGGGGGCCGGTACCCCAGAGCGCTATGCGGCCGAATCCGATTATACGTTT
>Ga0187893_10001259_pt1 | contig 62369 bp, 60 predicted proteins | sample MA1701074metaG_FD_139574 | JGI IMG/M metagenome (GOLD analysis project Ga0187893, IMG submission 139574) | White microbial mat communities from a basaltic lava cave in the Kipuka Kanohina Cave System on the Island of Hawaii, USA - MA170107-4 metaG ... | reverse complement strand
CGTTCCTCCGGGGTCAAGATCAATGCAACCTTCGGGCGTCCCTTGCGCATGCTCGCCTCCTTGTAAAGGAGTACGAGTGGGCCGCGCCATTTGTTTCATCTTCTACGGTTACGGGACACTAGGCGGCTTTCGTGATCTTGTTCGATCGCAGGCAGCGCGTGCACACCTTGACGCGCTTGCGCGAGCCGTCGACGATCGCCTTCACCGTCTGCAGGTTCGGCTCGAAGCGGCGCGGGCGCACATTGTGCGCGTGGGACACCCGGCGGCCAACCACCGGGCCCTTGCCGCAGATTTCACATCGCATTGCCATGACAGGAACTCCCCAATACCGAGAAACAACAAATTCTATCACGGCAACACGATGAGCGGCTTTGCGGGTTCCGGGCCTTTCGCCGGTCGCTGACGGAACACGCGCGCCACGAGATCCAGGTAGGAAGTCTCGCCAGCCGGGATGATATTTCCCTCGTGTTGCGCGCCCCGCTCCATGCCGCGCAGGACACCGGCCACTTCCCGCTCGGCGCGCGAACCGCCGCTCTTGGTGACCTCGTCGATGACCGGTTTCAGCGCGCGGCGAAGGCCTTCAGCCACCACCGAACCGGTGGCTTCCTCGAAGATGACGCCCTTGCTCGCGGTCTCGAGGGATCGCGCCAGGGCCCCCGCGGCCAGCGCCACGTCGGCGTCGGTCAATCGCGCCAGCGACTCTGGCTTATGGGACAGCACCATCGACTGGAGGAGGAAGAACAGCTGTAGCTGTTGCTCCGAAAGCCGGCCGACGGTCGACATCAACACGGTCACGTCGGCATCGATCTGTTTCTTCACGACCGCGGCCGGGTGCCGCTGAGCCGCTTCGAGGTATCGGCAGTCGACGGGGCACGGGATTTCCACCAGGCGCTTGGTGGCGCAACAGACTGCACAAATCTGGTCGGCGCGCGCGGGGCAGTGTCGCTTTGCCGAGCGCCTTCTGCAAATGGGGCAAGTCATAGACCCTAAGAAACTGTGTAATTGCCCAGCCTACCGTGTAACAGTTGCCACAGTGTGGCCACGCATGATACCGTTTCGTCGTTTGTGGCTGTCACCAAATAGTGACAAGGAAACGTAGAACCCAATGCGGCTCCGCGGCGTCTAATAGGGCAAGTGAACGGTGTTCGGACCGCAGCGCCGGGATCGAAGCAATACTCGTAAGTAGTTGTAATTAAACGCGATAGAAGTGGAAGGCCGGGGCCAGTCGGGTGGTAGTTACCACCCTCGCCCGACGCAACAACCAACCGGTTCATAACCCCAGCCCTTCATTTCCATCGCTCATAAGCGTAATCCGAGAGTCGGGTCCGGTGTTTTTTATAGGCATCGCTCTTGCTTTAGGGACAGCGCAAGGGCGGGGAATCATAACCACCCCACGTTTCGCGGGCCAAGAGGGCCGGCAAACCACAGGGGACGGCAGAAGGAGCGGCTGAAGTCATGGCGGCCACGCAGAAGAAATACGGGAAGAAGCAAGTAGCGGTCACGGAAGCGCCGACAGGGGCGCGCTACGAAGAGTTGAAGCGGATGCTCATCGAGCGTCAGCGCGAGATCATGAACGAAGTGCAGGGCAAGATCCGCGACGTGCGCGCCGAAGGCGCGGACAAGAGCCATGAGATCCAGGATCCGGGTGAGACCTCAGAGGTCGACATCCAGGAAGACATCGAGTTCGCCCTCATTCAAATGAAGGCGGAAACGCTGAACAAGATCAACGAAGCGCTCGCGCGTCTCGAAGAGGGCACCTACGGGCGCTGCTTCGAATGCGGCGAGGAGATTGCGCAGCCGCGGCTTCGCGCGCTGCCGTTCGCGGTGCGCTGCAAGGACTGCGAGGAGGCCCGCGAAATGGCCCAGCAGCGTGAGCGCATCCAGGCGCGGCGCGGTTCGGCCACGCTCGGCTTCGACATGCGCGGGTAATACCCGGCGTCCTAAACTACGGGCTCCGCCGGCGGCGGGGCCTGAAATGTTCCCGCCTCCGGCTCACAATCAGGAGTGAAGGTGCAGAGTTAGGAAGTTAAGAGTTGACTTCTCTTGACTCGTAACCCTTAACTCTGCACTTCATGTTCGGCCTCGGCCCCAGGAGGGCCGACAGTGTGAGCAACCCCATCGAACAGTTCGACCCCACTGGCGCCGAAACGCCGTCGTTTCGCGTGCCCCCGGAGATGCCGGTGCTGCCGCTGCGCGATACCGTGCTGTTCCCGCAGGCGTTCATGCCGCTTGCCGTTGCGCGCGAGAGCTCGGTCAAGCTGATCGACGACGCCGTATCGAGCGGGCAGACGATTGCGGTGTTTGCTCAGCGTGAGGCCGGTGAAGACGAACCGACCCAGGCGGATCTGTACCCGGTCGGCACCGCCAGCCAGATTCACAAGATGTTCAAGCTGCCTGACGGCAGCCTGCGCATCATCGTCCAGGGCCTCGCGCGCGTCCGCCTGGAAGAGATCACCGCCAACCGCCCCTACCTCCGCGGGCGCATCGCCGAGGCGCCGGAGATTCTAAAGGAAGACGACCGCCTCGAGATCGACGCGCTGCAGCGCAACATCAAGGCGAACTTCCAGCAGATCGTGTCGCTGTCGCCGTTGATGTCGGACGATCTGCAGGCGCTGGCGTCGAACATCACCGACCCGGGCCGTCTGGCAGATTTCATCGCCTCGGGCCTCGGCACCATCGCCACCGAAACCAAACAGGATGTGCTGCAGACGCTCGACGTCCGCGCCCGCCTCGACCTGCTCAACCGGTTGCTGATCAAGGAACTGGAAGTGCTCGAGCTTGGCTCGAAGATCCAGAGCCAGGTGCAGTCGGAAGTCGGCAAGAACCAGCGCGACTACTTCCTCCGCGAACAACTGAAAGCGATCCAGAAGGAGCTCGGCGAAGGCGACGACCAGACGCGCGAGGTCGAGGAGCTGCGCACCAAGCTCGAGGCGGCGGGGCTGCCCGAGAGCGTGAAGAAGGAGGCCCTGCGCGAGCTCGATCGGCTGTCGAAGATGCCGCCGGCCGCGGCGGAATACACGGTGGCGCGCACGTATCTCGACTGGATCGTCGCCCTGCCCTGGTCGAAGAAGACCGAGGAGCAGATCGATCTCAAGAAGACCAAGGCCATCATGGACGCCGAGCACTCGGGGCTCGAGAAACCCAAGGACCGTATCCTCGAATACCTCGCGGTGCGGAAGCTCAATCCCACGATGAAGGGCCCGATCCTGTGCTTCGTCGGCCCTCCGGGCGTGGGCAAGACCTCCCTGGCGCGATCGATTGCGCAGTCGCTTGGCCGCAAGTTCGTGCGCATGTCGCTCGGCGGCGTCCGCGACGAAGCGGAGATCCGCGGCCATCGCCGCACCTACATCGGTGCGTTGCCTGGACAGATCATCCAGGGCCTGCGGCGTGCCGAGTCCAAGAACCCGGTGTTCATCCTCGACGAGATCGACAAGCTCGGCTCCGACTTCCGCGGCGATCCCTCGTCGGCGCTCCTCGAGGTGCTCGACCCGGAACAGAACAGCACGTTCCGCGATCACTATCTTGACGTGACGTTCGACTTGAGCGAGGTGTTGTTCATCACCACCGCCAACGTCCTCGACACCATTCCGCCGCCGCTGCGCGACCGCATGGAAATGCTCGAGCTGCCGGGATACACGGAAGAAGAGAAGCTGGCGATCGTGCGCGATCACCTCGTGACCAAGCAGGTGCAGAACCACGGCTTGAGCAAGGCACAGGTGACGTTCACCGAACCGGGAATGCGCGCCGTGATTCGCGGTTACACGCGAGAGGCGGGCGTGCGCAATCTCGAGCGCGAGATCGGCGCCATCTGCCGCAAGATCGCGCGGCGCCGCGCCGAGGGTGACGAGGAAAAAGTGCGGGTCACTCCCGAGTTCGTCCAGGAGCTGCTGGGCGCACCCCGGTTCATGGACGAAGAGGTGAAGGACCGTACCCGCCAGCCGGGCGTGGCCACAGGCATGGCATGGACGCCGGTTGGTGGCGACGTCTTGTTCGTCGAAGCGACGCGAATGGCGGGCAGCGGCTTGCTGACGCTGACGGGTCAGCTCGGCGACGTGATGAAGGAGTCGGCCAGAGCCGCCTTGTCGTGGGTCCGCGCTCACGCCAACGAGTGGCGAATTGATCCGGACTTCTTCAAGAACTCCGAGCTCCACGTGCACGTGCCGTCGGGTGCGATACCGAAAGACGGCCCGTCGGCAGGCGTCACGATGGTCACGGCGCTGGTGTCGGAACTGACGCGGCGCGCCGTGCGCAGCGACGTCTCGATGACCGGTGAGATCACGCTGCAAGGCAAGGTGTTGCCGGTGGGCGGCATCAAAGAGAAGGTGCTGGCTGCCAAGCGGATCGGCATCAAGGAAGTGATCCTGCCGAAGCAGAACGAGAAGAACGTCAAGGAGGATCTCGGCGAGGAGTTGCGCAAGGGCCTCACCATCCACCTGGTGAACACCATCGACGAAGTGCTGCTGCTGGCGTTGGTCCACGAGACCGACCGGTCACGACGCTCGGCCGACAAGCCGAAGGCGCGCGTGGCTCAGGCGCACCGCGCTCGATAGGGTGCCTCGTGCCTGGTGCCTCGTGCGCCAGGTAGCCGGTTACCCGTTCGGGTGTAGGCCGCGCGACATCGCCGCGCTACGCTTGCAGACGTCACGAACGCCAACCCGCGTTCCTCCAGTTGTCCGGCCGGATTTTCAGGGATCCAGCCGGACATATTTTTTGGTGCCTCGTGCCTCGTGCCTCGTGCCTCGTGCCTCGTGCCTCGTGCCAGGTGCTGTTGACAGCCGTCTTTGTTTATTCATAGAATGTAAACAAATGACGCGACGGCTGCTGACCGACTTCGAGATCATGATCCTGCTGGCCATCATGCGGGTCGGCGACGATCCCTACGGAGTGACGATAGCCCGCGAAATCGAGCAGACCGCGGGGCGGGCCGTCCAGCTGCCGGCGGTGTACGTTGCGCTCGACCGTCTCGAGAAACAGGGCCTCGTGCGCTCGTGGATCGGCGAAGCGACCCCGCAACGCGGCGGGCGGGCGAAGAAGCATTTTGCGTTGACGCGCGCCGGGCTCGGGTCGGTCCAGGACACACGCGACGCGCTGACCGCACTGTGGGCGGAAGTCCCGGGTTTGTCATAGGAGGAAGCCATGGCGCATCCACCACGACTCGCAAGCCTGCTCCTTGATTGGCTCGCTCCCGGCAACGAGGCGCTCCGCGGCGATCTCGACGAAGAGTTCGCCGCCGGGCGTGGTGGGGCGTGGTACTGGCGGCAGGTGATCGCCGCCATTGCCGTCGAAGGCCCGCTGGCCGTGCGCGCCCGCGCGGTGGCCCGCTTCGAAAGCGTGGTCACCGGATTGATCACGCTGTTGCTGCTTGGCTTCTACGCAGTTTTCGTCGTCAACGTGACCGACTGGCTGCTCCGCTTCGAGGGCGTGCACCTGCTGAAGCGGCTTCCCGACGTGCTTGGGTTCTGGACGTGGACGGCGGCCGTCGTCACGCTGTTGGTCGGGCTCATCGTTGGCAAGATGATTCACGCCGCACACGGCGAGCACCGCGTCGCCAGCATCCTGGCGTTTGGCGGCACGACGATGTTGTGCGCGGCGGCGGCGCTGCAAGCGGCAACGTTGGCTCAGGGCGGCGAGGCGTTCCTGCCGGAACTCGTTCAGCAGGTGAGCTCGACGGCCGCGTTCGTGGTGGGACTGATCGGCGGCGTCACCGCGCCGGTCGGCTCACTCGACGGCTTGCGTCTGATCACACGCCGCGCGGCGCCGCCGATTCACGCCGCGACGTAAGCGGCAGCCCTCGCGGCGGGGGGCTGGCTCGCGCCAGTGCAACCGGGCGGACATACAATGGGGCCTCCTCAACAAGGAGGTCGATGCCCGGCAAGTGGTCTGACGACAGGTTTCTGGATTCGCTGAGGCAGATCGGCGATCCGGTCGCAGACGAAGCCATTGCCCGGCTGATGGCCGGGCGCCAAACGGCCGACGTGGGCATCATCTTCCGGATGATGCGCGCCAACGACGACGTCCTGCCGGCCGACGCACCACAAGCCTACAAGGACTTCGCGGCAGCCTCTCCGGGGCTGCCGCCCGATCTCGATTTCGCCCGGCTCCAGCGGGGCGGCGCAGCGTTCTACCGCAACGCGTTGCCGTCGGTGATCGCGATGTTGGCGTCGAGCCTGCCGCGAGGCTACGCCGCGCCTTGCATCGGCGAGATCCTGTCCATCTCCCGCGACCTCGAGCGTCACCCGTACAGCCGACTCATGGGCGTCGTGCAACTGCTCATCAACATCTCGGACGGCGACGCCTTTCAACCGCAAGGACGCGCGCGCGCGACCGCGCAGAAACTGCGGCTGCTCCACGCGGGCGTGCGCGCGATCGCCCCGCGCTATCGTCCTCTCTACCGCGAACAGTACGGGGTGCCGGTCAATCTCGAAGACATGCTGGCGACCATCATGGGGTTCTCGTATCTTGTCGTCGACGGTGTCGACAAGCTCGGCGTGCCGCTGACCCGGCAGGAGGCCGACGACAACTACTATCTGTGGCGGACGTTTGCGTTAATGGTCGGCATTCATCCGCCGGGCCGACCGCACGACTGGAGCTACATTCCCGAGACTCTGGCTGACGCGGCGGAGTTCTACGCGTCGTTTGCGCGGCGACACGACGCGCCGGCGGAGCGGAACCCCTACGGGGTGCTCCTCACTCAGGACAACCTGCAGATGATGCGGCAGCTGATTGCCGCGCCGATGACGCTCCTGGGCATGCGGCTGGCGCCGCGCGTGTGGATGGCCGAAATGATGACGGTCGAACAACTGGCGCTCGTGGGGATGCGGCCGTTGGTTGGGCACGCGCTCATCAGGGCAGTGCTGGCGCGCATCCTGAGCGCGAGCCGGTCCATCGGCCATCGGTGGGTGTTTGCGATCCTCGCCCGCGACATCCTGCAGGGGATGGTGGATCTCAATCGCGGCGGCGAGGCGACGTTCTCGATCCCGTTCGATCGCCTCGGACTCCAGGGAAAGGAATTCGCCTGATGGACGGCATTGTCTGGATCAACTGGCAGGAGTACACGAGCCTGCAGATGACGTTTTACGGCGTCGGCTGCCTGCTGTGGGTCGTGACCTACGTGGTCTACATCCGCAACATTTTCAGGTTCAAGTACATCGAGATGCCGGTGTTCGCCGGGTGCTGCGACGTGGCCTGGGAATTCGTCTGGAGCTTCCTCGCCAAGAACGACATGGGCATGCTGTTCCAGTCCGCCAACATCGTCTGGTTCTTCCTCGACGCATCGATCATCTTCACCTACGGCGTGTTGATGTTCGGCTGGAAGCAGTTCACATCGCCGACGCTCACGCCGCGGCACATCTACATTCCGATGTGTCTCGCCATCGCCGTCGGCTGCGGCATGGCGACGTACTTTTTCCACGCGCAGGGATTCGAGAACGCGGTGGGCGGACGGATCGCGTACCTGATTCAGCTCAGCATCTCGTTCCTCTACGTCCAGCTGATGCTGGGCCAGCCTGATCTCCGGAACTTTTCGTGGACGGCGAATTGGACGCGCGCCCTGGGCTCCGCGCTCGTGGTGGTGTTCTTCTATCTGAAGTTCCCGGACGACTACTTCCTGCTGACGATTGGCACCGCCTCGGCGATGATCGACGCCACGTTCATTTATCTGTTCCTGTCGCGGCGCGCGCAGCTTCGCCGGGTCAGTTCTCCGGACCAAATCGCTCAAGGAGTGCTCGGGCTTCCTTGAGCGGGGGCGTCTCGAGCCCTTCAGTGATTTTCGCGCAGCAGGCTGCGAGCGCGCGGCGCGCCTCATCGACGCGCCCACGCTCCTGCAGCACGCGGCTGAGGTCGACGGCGGCTCGCAGTTCGAAGGTCAGCGCTCCCTGCTGTTCTGCAATAGCCATCGCCTCTCGCAACGTGCGTTCTACGTGATCCAGCGGCGCTCCCTCGGCTTTCTGGGTCAAGCCGTCGAGCCGGCGGAGGTCTGATTCCCAATAACGCTCATCGCCGCCGATCCTTCGAGCTTCTTCGATGATGCGGCGAGCCATCGCGGCGCGGCCATAACGCAGGCACCCGGTGGCAATCCACGCCAGGTATCTGGTGCTTTGGAGCTGCGCACCGGACTGAATATTCACCTGGACCGCTTCGGCCGCCGTCGTCAAGCCCTGGTCGACCTCGTCATCGGAGGCGGCCTGATCGAGGCCGGCGAGCGCGAGCGCCGCCGCGCAATTGATGGTCCAGTACTGGAAAAAATGCTTCGCGCTCAGCTCGGTCAATTCGCGCCCGACGGCGCGGGTGGTCGGGTGATCAGCCATCGAGCTCGAGACCGTGATTCGCTCGACGAGACAAATGGAGTGCGTGAACGGCGAAAACTGCTGTCCGCGCATGGTGGCCGCGTCCATGGTCTCGAGACCGGAGTCGACCAGCCCCATCATCCACAGGATGTCGCCAAGCAGCGACTGGGTGACGATGCCCATGTCGTAGGAGTTGGCGTTGTCGGCCGGCATGTCGCGCGGATACATCGACAGCAGCTTTTCGAAGCCGGCCCGCGCCTCCCGCAGGTTGCCGATGAACATGTCCGACGCCGCCGTCGTGTAGAGGCCGAGGAACAGGGCGGGCACGTCGTTGTTGGCGGCGCCGAAGTCGAGGCGTTCCTGACCGAGCGCGCGCGCCTTCGTCAGCTGGCCGCGGCTGGCGTAGAAATTCCAGAGACCGAAGTAGATTTCTCCCGGTGCGCCGACGGTGTCCGCCAGCGCGAGGACGCGATTCCAGCAGGCTTCGACCTCATGTGCCGACTGACCCTGCGTCACCCCGAGTGAGACGGCCAACGCGCTCTGGACGCCGAGTTCGTGCCGGTCGCGTTCCGGCGACGGCGCGAGCTTCTGCAGAGCCGCCAGCGCATGGCGCAGATGCCCGATGGCCTCGTGGTGAGCCGACCGTCCAATCGTCAGCCGGCCCGCTTCGAAATAGCAGGCAAAGGCGCGGTCGAACTGCTCTCCGGCCATGTAGTGGTGCGCGATCTCTTCGCTGGGCACTGGATCGGTGCCCGCCGCGCGGCCCTCCTCCATGGCAATGGCGATGCGCACGTGGATCTGCTGTCGCGGTTTTCGCAGCAGCGAGTCGTAGGCGGCGTCGCGGATCAAGGCGTGCTTGAACGTGAAGCGCGTCTGCCCGCCAAATCCGCGCTGGTGGACGAGGCCGGAGCGAACCAGCGTGCGCAGCTCACCCTGCAGCGCCTCCTCGCTTTGGTTGGCGACCGCCATCAGCAGGCGCAGCGTGAAGACGCGGCCGACGACCGACGCCAGCTGTGCCACTGCCTTGGCCGAGCCCGTCCGATCGAGACGGGCGGTCAATGAATCGCGGAGCGTCGTCGGCAGTTCGCGCCGCTCGCCACCATCGGCGTCCATCACCGAGCGCGTCATTTCCTCGATGAAGAGAGGGACGCCGTCGGTTCGCGCGACGATCCGCTGCCGCAGCTCGGATTGCACCGGCCGTTCCGCCGACACCAGCTGAATCAGCTGCTCGGTCTCGGCGGCGCTCAGGCCACCCAACGTCAACTGCGTCACGCGCGCGTGGGTGCCCCAGGGCATGTCGCCGCTGTTGAGGCGAATGGTCATCACCAGCAAGAGCGGCGCCGTGGCGGTCTGATCGATGACCCGTTCAAGCCACGTCAGCGTCGTGGCGTCGATCCAGTGCAGATCTTCGATGACCAGAACCATCGTTTCTTTTTCCGACATCTCGAGAATCAGCGCGGCGAGCGCTTCGAGTGTGCTCTCCCGCTGGCGTTCCGGCGGCAATGCTGGGGCGGGCGGGCGATCGGTTTCCGGGAGCTCGAAGAGTGCGGCGAAGAGCGGCAGCGCTTCGCCGAGTGAGAACCGATCGAGCAATGCGCGGAGCCGCTCCACCGTGGACGAACCCGACTCCAATTCGAGCAGACCCCGCAGCAGCGTGACCACCCCGTCGAGCGGCGTGTTCTTCGTGTATGGGGCGCCTTGTACCGTGAGCCATCTCATGCTCCGGCCGGCCTGGCTTTCGACCGCGCGTTCGCGCAGCGCCGCGACCAGCCGCGACTTGCCGATGCCGGCTTCACCGCTGATCAGAACTGCCTGGCCGGTTCCGGCGCGTGCCTGCTCCCACCGGTTGATCAGCAGCTCGATTTCCCGATGCCGTCCAACGATCGGCACGAAGTCAGTTCCGGAGTCGCCGGCCGCAGCGGTGTCGCGCACGTGGTAACGGGCAATCGGCTCGCCACCGTCCGGCGCCGGCAGGCGCGGCAACGTTTCCGTGGCGAAGCGGCGTTGTACCAGCGAGCGCGTCGCCGCGCTGGCGACCACCGTCCCAGGAGTGGCGGATCCGGCGAGGCGCAGCGCCACATCGAGCGTCGTGCCCAGCACCACCGGGTCGGGATGGTTGGGACTCGTCGACACCACCGCCAGGCCGGTGTGGACGCCCGCGCGCACTTCCAGCTTGACCGGACTGTCGCCGGCGTTCAGTTCGGCGTCCGCAGCCGCGACCAGATCCAGCGCCGCGCGAACCGCGCGTTTCGCATCGTCTTCCTGCGCCTGCGGAAAGCCGAAGTAGATCAGCATCCGATCGCCAACCGCCCGGCCGACGGTGCCGTCGTGGCGCGCGGCCGTGGCCTGGACCAGCGGCCGCAACCGCAGCATGGATTCATACAGCAGCTCAGCGTCCAACGACGCGCCTGACGCCACCGCCAATTCACAGGAAACCACGGTCAGCTGCCGCCGCTCGGTGCCCGTCGATCCGAGCCCGTCGAGCAAGGGCGGAGCCGCGATCGATGCCGCGATGGTGGGCGGCTGGGGGGCGTCGGCCCCGCCATCGAGCGCGCCCGAGCGCTCGACGCGCTCCAGCAGGGCGGCGACGTCGGCGGTCTGTTGCGGTCGCTCCTGAGGTGATTTGTGCAGCAGTCTCTCTATCAGCTCGCTGAGGGCTGGCGGCACGCTGGCATTGCTCACGCGCACCGGGGCCGGCACGAACGCGCAGACCCGTGCGAGGGTTTCGTGCGGCGTCGCCGCCTGGAAGGGCGACACGCCGGTCAGCATTTGGTACAAGAGCGTGCCCAGAGAGAACAGATCGGATCGGTGATCGACCGTCAGCCCCTGTGCCTGCTCGGGCGACATCGCGTGGAACGTACCGATGATGGCTCCGGCCGCCGAAATGTCGGGCTCGGTCTGCCCTCCGTAAGTCTTGGCGAGGCCAAAGTCCAGGATCTTGGCGCGGCCCGCTCCACCGACCATGATGTTCGAGGCCTTGAGGTCGCGATGCACGATGCCCTGCGCGTGCGCCTCGGTCAGTCCTTCGGCAACCTCTCGCGCCCACTTGACGATGCGTTTGAGGTCGGGCTGTTCTTCGCGCAGGATCCGATCCAGCGTCCGGCCCTCGACCAGCTCCATGACGATCCAGACACCCAGGTCGTTTTCGACGATGTCGTAGATATGGACGATCGACGGGTGGTTGAGGCGGGCCGCCATGCGCGCCTCGCGCTTGAAGCGAAGGGCGGCGACCTGATCGCGGAAATTGCCCAGCAGCCGTTTGATCGCGAGCGGCCGCTGCAGCGCTTCGTCGAAGCCGCGATACACCGCGCCCATACCGCCGGCACCGAGGTGCTGATCGACCCGGTAGTTGCCGACGCGGAAGGGCAGGCTCGGCACGCCGCCGGCTGGAGACGTCACCGCTGCTCCTTCCCGCTAGACGTCACACAGCTTCACGGCTTCGCGAAGCGACGTCAGCGGGTCGCGCTTCGGCACGAATTCGTGCGCGAGGTAGCCGGTGAATCCGGTGTCGACAATCGCGCGACAGATCGTCGCCCATTGCAATTCCTGCGTGTCGTCGAGCTCGTTGCGGCCGGGCACACCACCCGTATGGTAATGCGCGATGTGCTGGTGATGCTGGCGAATGGTGCGGATCACGTCGCCCTCCATGATCTGCATGTGGTAGATGTCGTAGAGCAGCTTGATGCGCGGCGAATTCACCGCCGACACGATCTGGACGCCGAACGGTGTGCGGTCGCCCTGATAGTCGGCATGATCGACGCGGCTATTGAGCAGTTCGACGCAGATCGTGACGCCATGCTTCTCGGCGGGGCCCTTCAGGCGGTTCAGCGCCGTTACACAGTTGTCGATGGCCTCTTGATCACCGCGACCCTGACGATTGCCGAAGAACGTAATCAGATTCGGCACGGCGAGCGCGACCGCTTTCGGCATGGTCTCGATCAGGCTGCCGATAATGCGATCGTGATTGGCCGGGTTGTTCAGCCCGTCGCGAATCGTTCCACCGCCGCCGTAGCCCATCGAACACACCAGCCCGTGATCGCGGACGATCGGCCAGTCCACTGCCTCGAGCAGATCGATCGCGGGCACTCCCATTGCGGCCACGGCCTTGCACAGGTCGGGCAGTGGGATATTGCGATAGCACCAGCGGCTCGCCGACTGGCGTAAGCGGCCGCGCGTGACGACGCGGCCGGTTTGGGCCGCATTTGCCAGTCTGGCGGCGGCAAGCGTCGTGGCGGCGCTCATGAGAAAGTCGCGGCGGCCTAGCGATTGGGAGTTCGTCATCGGCCGGGAATCTTATACGATGTCGCACTCAGAAGAGGGCGTGAGGGCTTGGGGCCTTAAGGGCCTGAGGTCCTAAGGTCCTAAGGTCCTAAGGTCTTGAGGTCTTGAGGTCTTGAGGGAGTAGGCGATGCAGCGACCTGCCGAGAACTTCGACGCCATCGTCGTCGGCTCCGGAATCTCCGGCGGCTGGGCGGCCAAGGAACTGACCGAACGCGGGCTGCGTGTGCTCCTGCTCGAGCGCGGCAAGAACGTCGAGCACCAGAAAGACTACAAGAACGCCCGCAAAGGCTACTGGGAGTACCCGTATCGCGCCGGACGGACGCGCGCGATGGTGGATGCCTACCCGGTGTTGAGCCGGGACTACCCGCTCAACGAGAAGAATCTCGATTGGTGGGTGGACGAGCGCGAGTCGCCGTACACGGAAGTCAAACGCTTCGATTGGTATCGCGGCTATCACGTCGGCGGCCGATCGCTGACGTGGGGACGCCAGAGTTACCGACTCAGCGATTTCGATTTCGAAGCCAACGCGCGCGAAGGCATCGCGGTGGACTGGCCGATTCGCTATGCCGATCTTGCTCCGTGGTACGACCATGTCGAGACGCATGCCGGCATTGCCGGATCGATCGAACGGCTGCCGCAACTGCCCGACGGCAAATTCCAGCCGGCGATGCCGCTCAATTGCGCCGAGGAAATCATTGCCGGACGCGTGGCCGCGAAGTTCAGCTCCCGCCGGATCATTCCCGGACGCAATGCCAATCTGACGCAGCCGCTGCCAGGGCGCGGCCGCTGCCTGTATCGCAACGCCTGCGCGTTGGGCTGTCCGTCAGGGTCGTACTTCAGCACCCAATCCTCGACGCTGCCTTTCGCGATGGCGACGGGACGACTGACCCTCAAGACGCACGCGATCGTGACCGACGTGGTCTTCGATCGCAATCGCCGGCGCGCCACCGGCGTGCGCGTCCTGGATGCGGTGACCAACGTGACCACCGAATACGCCGCGCGCGTAGTGTTCCTGTGCGCATCCACACTGAATTCGACATGGTTGCTGATGCGGTCGGCGACCGATATCTGGCCGGGCGGTCTCGGCAGCAGCTCTGGTGAGCTTGGGCATAACCTGATGGATCACCATTTCCGCTGCGGCGCCAACGGCACCACCACCGAACCCGCGGATCGAACCGTCTATGGCCGTCGGCCCACCGGGTTCTACATTCCGCGCTTCAGGAATCTCTTCGGCGACAAGCGGGACTACCTCCGCGGATTCGGCTACCAGGGGTCTGCCAACCGTCAGGGCTGGCAGCGCGCGGTCGCGGAACTCGGTGTCGGCGCCGAGTTCAAGGACGCCGCGGCCACGGCGGGGCCGTGGCAGGTGGGCGCCACCGCATTCGGCGAAATGCTGCCCAATCACGGCAACCGCATCTCTCTCGACCCGGTCAAGAAAGACAAATGGGGTCTGCCGGTGCTCGCCATCGATTGCGCCACCGGCGAGAACGAGCGGCTGATGCGCGCGGACATGATGAACGACATGGCGGAAATGCTCGAGGCGGCCGGCGTGAAGGAGGTGCGGGTGTTTGACAACGGCTACTACCCGGGCATGGGCATTCACGAGATGGGCACGGCGCGCATGGGGCGCGACTCGAAGACGTCGGTGTTGAACGCGCATAACCAGGTGTGGGACTGCACCAACGTGTTCGTCACCGACGGGTCGAGCATGACGTCGGCGGCTTGCCAGAACCCGTCGCTGACCTACATGGCCTTGACCGCCCGAGCCGCGGCGTTCGCGGCCGACGAGCTCAAGCGAGGCAACCTATGATCACGCGCCGTGAAGCGATTCAGAGTGTTGCGGCGCTGCTTGGCGGCGCCGCTCTCACCGGCGGCGATCGACTCCTGGCTTTCTCGTTCGATGCCGCGGCCCTGGAACAGGCGACCGCAAAAGGCGTTGGATCGTTCAGCGCCGCAGACGTCGCGCTGCTCGATGAGATCGCGGAGACAATCCTGCCAGAAACATCCACCCCAGGCGCGAAAGCGGCACGAACCGGCGCTTTCATGGCCTTGATGGCGACCGACGTTTACACGCCGCAGAACCGGGATGTCTTCGCCGACGGTTTACGCAAGGTGGATGGCGCGACCAAATCCGCGCATGGTGTGACGTTCATGCAGGCGTCCCCTGCGCAACGTCTGTCGGTGCTGCAGTCCCTCGATCGCGAGCAGAAGGCGGTGATGGACGCCCGGCGTCCAGAGCCAAGCCGTCGCGCGCCGGCGCCGGCGTCGTCGGCGGATGAACCGCCGCACTTTTTCCGGCTGATGAAGGAGCTGGCGCTGCTTGGCTATTTCACGTCGGAGGTTGGCTGCACGCGTGCGATGCGCTACGCCGAGTCGCCGGGCCGCTTCGACCCATGTGCGCCGCACCAGCCCGGTGACCGCAGCTGGGCCGGCCACGCCTAGTTAGATCAGCGACAACCCGGCCAGCGTCTTGAGGTCGACGATCTCGCCGGAGGCCACCAGCGCGCGCGCCTCGTCGAGCGTGAACGTCTTCGGCTCAATCTCCTCGTCTTCGTCTTTGCGGGCCGCTGAATCCGGCGCCGGCGGCCCCAGTTCCTCGCAGCGGTAGTAAATCATCTGTTCGTCACAGAAGCCCGGCGTCGGGTAGTAGCTGCGCAGCCGTGTGACGCGGCCCGGCGCCAGGCCGATCTCTTCTTCGCACTCGCGCGCGGCGGCGGTGTCGGGGTTCTCGTTCGGCTTCAGACTGCCGGCCGGCAGCTCCCAGATCCAGCGATCGATCGTATAGCGATATTGGCGAATGAGAATGATGGACCCGGGTTTCGGGATCGGCAGCAGCACCACCGAGCCGGGATGGCGCACGATCTCCATGTCGACCGTGTGACCGGACGGCAGTTTCACGGCGTCGATCTCGATCTGGAAGATGCGGCCTTTATGGACGGTGGTGCGGGCGAGCAGTTCGGCGGCCATCCATAGACGCTAGTCGAATTTGTAGACGAAAGAAACCAGCGTCGCGATGTCGTTTTTCTGCACTGTCGGCAGCGGCGGCCGCGTTTTGTAGGTATCGAGGAACTCGACTTTGATTTGCGTGCCGGCGGTGATGTTCGCCGCAAGGCCCGCGCCAAAGACGTAGAGCGCATCACCAAAGTCATCCGTCTTCCACAGCGCGCTCAGTTTCTGGGTCACTTCAGCGGTCCCGGTGATCTTGTGCGTGAACCGTTCACCGCCGCTGATCGCCCCGTCGGTTTGCAGTTCGAGGCCGCGGTTCTTCTCCCACACCGCGCCGACGCTGGCATCGGCGCTGAGCTCGGTGCGATCGTTCCTGGCCAGGATGCGGGCGAGGCCCACGGTCGGCGAGATCAGGTAATCAATCGCCTTGAACTCGTCGCGCAAGTACTGCGTCTGTCCGAACACCGACGTGCGGTCGTTGAGCTTTCGCTCGACGCGGCCGTCGAGCGACAGCCGATCGCTCGTCTTCACGTCTTCGGTCTTGCCGTACAGCAGCAGACCCGCGCTCTTGAAGACGAACGGTCCGCCCTCATCACGCTTCAGATCGTAGGCCGCATTGACGGTCGAGGTGTCGTTGTTGCCGGCGGTCATCGCGAGACCGGCGCCGGCCGAGCCAGCCCATCCGGGCGGCGGCGGTGGCGCCATGGCTTGTGCGAACGATGGCCCGGCACAGGCCAACCACGTCAGCGCTGACAGGAGCGACGGGAGGGTGCGCATTTGCATACACCCGCGGTGCATGCAACGGACGATCCAGTCACGTGAGCCTGGGCCTGCGTCCCGTTAGGCAGACACCGGCTGCAAGCGGTTGATCACGACACGCTCGCGCACCCGCGGCCGCTGCGCGGTCGCGCGAAGGATTGCCAACGAGTGTGCGAATGTGACGTCGCCAATATGCCCCTCGCGCCAGTCGTCATGGATGTGCTGCTGCAGCTCGTCGAGCGTGTCGGCGTAGACCGAGAAATCGAATTCGCCGGTGTCGGCGACAACGAACAGGCGAGAGCGGACGGCGGTGGCCACGGCGTCGGTGGCCGCCTGGTGGCGGGCCTTGGCACCGCCGGTGTCGACGTGGCCGGAAATGCTGTCGCCGATCAGGACCAGCGCGGGCGCCGACGTCGGATGCAGATCAATGACGCAACCGGTTGGCCTGACCAGTTCGCTGGCGCGTCGCAGGGCATCGACCATGCCCTCCTTCTCGATTCATCACAACGACCACGAGAAGATGGCGACGTCGATGGAATGAGGCGGCAGCTCGAGCTCCTCGATGCCGATGGCGCGGGCATCAACGGCGGCGAACTCCAGCCGCAAGGCGTCAATGGATTCGGGACTCGGATCGATCGCCACGACCGATCGGGCCTGACTGGCGTAGAGACGCGTCACGCGGCCGTCGCCGCAACCGATTTCGAGCACTCGAAGGCCTGAAAACGACGGGACCATCCGTGCGAGCGCCCGCGACTCGTGTTGTTCCGGGTCCTCCAGAAGCGCCATGCCGCGTCATCGTACACGACTCGCGAATTGGCGTTTAATGTTCATCACTAGAGGTGCATCGTGAGCAAACCGATGGTGGGAGTTGTCGTGGGCGCTTTGCTGGGGGTGCTCGACGGCCTTTCGGCGTGGCTCACCCCCGAAGCACGACCGATGATGCTCCCGATCCTGGTCGGCTCCACACTGAAGGGCGTCATCACCGGGTGGCTCGCCGGCCTGGTCGCCAACCGGAAACAGTCGGTCGGGATTGGTCTGGTGTCGGGGTTGGCCATCGGGCTCGTGCTCAGCACGATCGCCGCGATCGGACAAGGCGACTACTATCTCGAGATCATCCTCCCTGGAATGCTGGTCGGCGCCATCACCGGATTTGTCACACAGCGTCACTCCGCCGCTGGCGCGCGCACTGGCGCCGTCGTCGCTCTCGTCATGTTCGGCGCTGTCGGTGCGGCCGCGCAGCAAGGAGGGCAGGACAACCTCGCGGCGTTGGCGCCCTTGCTCGGGAAGTGGACCGGTACCTCGGAGGGCCAACCCGGCACCGGCACCGTGGAACGCGACTACGAGCGGGCGCTCGGGTCGCGCTTCATTCGCGCCCGCAACCGCAGCACGTATCTACCGCAGGAGAGGAACCCGAAGGGCGAAGTGCACGAGGATGAAGGCTTTTTCAGCTTCGATCGCGCGCGCAAACGCATCGTGTTCCGGCAGTTTCACATCGAGAGTTTCGTGACCACCTACGTGCAGGACGCTGACGCCAGGCCCGGCGCGATGTCGTTCACGAGTGAAGCGATCGAGAACATTCCGCCCGGCTGGCGGGCGCGGGAAACCTACCTGTTTCACGGTCCGGACGACGTGGAGGAAGTATTCGAGCTGGCAGAATCAGGCAAGCCATTCGCGATCTACTCACGCACACGGTTGAAACGCATGAAGTAGAATCCGCGGCATGAATCGACGAGACTTTCTCACCACCACCGTTGCAGGAGCGCTCGGCACCCTCGTCGGCAGAGACGCCGCTGCCAGGACCGTCGTCCAGGCCGGCACCCGCAAGATCCTCATCGCGGGCGGCGGCTACGGCACCGCGTTCATCCGCTACATGGCGCAATTGACCGGGAAGCCGCGGCCGAAATTGCTGTACCTGCCGACGGCATCCGCCGACTCGCCAAGCGGCGTGATCGGGTGGTATCGCAACTGCGCGCCGCTCAACGTCGAACCGTCGCACCAGGACAGCTTCATCGCCAGCACCCGCCAGACGCGCGGCTGGGATGAGGTGCTGCTATCGGTCGACGGCATCGTCTGCTCCGGAGGGAACACGCTGAACCAGCAGGCGATTTGGCGGGCGCAGGGCATCGACGTCATCCTGCGCCAAGCCTGGGATCGCGGCATCGTGCTTGGCGGCGCCAGCGCCGGGTCGCTGTGCTGGTTCGAAGAAGGAACCACCGACTCCAGGCCGAAGGAGCTGTCGATCGTGAAGTGCCTCGGTTTCCTCAAGGGCAGCCACTCGCCGCACTACGATGCCGAGCCCGGCCGCCGGCCGTTGTATCAGAAGCTGATTGGCTCCGGTCAGATGAAGCCCGGATACGCCTGCGACAACGACGCCGGCATCTATTTCGAAGACAACACCGTGAAGCGCGTGGTGCACACACGCGCGGCCGCGAAGGTGTATTACGTGAGCGTCGAGGGCGGGAAAGTGACGGAGAAGGTGACGGAGCCCGAGATGATCATGTAGTCAACGAAAGAGAACGAACCCGCTACTCGTCGTGATCTCGCGCGGTCTCGCGTGCAAACACAGAGTCGAATTGATCCGGCGGCACGAGCTCCGAGACGATGGTGACGAGATCGCCGGGCAGCGGAGCGGAGAATTCCATGCGCTCCTTCGTTCGCGGATGCGTGAACGCCAGCCGCTCGGCGTGCAGAAACGGCCGTGTCAGTTTGGTGACCGCGCGCAGCGGATGCGGCACGCGGCGGCGAACGCCGCCGTATAGCGCGTCGCCGACGATGGGATGGCCGATGGCGCTGAGGTGCACCCGGATTTGATGCGTGCGTCCGGTGGCGATCGCCACTCGCAGCAAGGTGACGCCTCTGAGATCGCGCGACCATGTGACACGCGTGACGGCGCTGCGCGCGCGCCCGGCACGCGTGGACATCTTGATACGGTTCTTCGGATCGCGGCCGATGGCGGCGTTGATGCGCTTGCGCTGCTGGACGAGCCCCCACGCCAACGCCACGTATTCCTTCTCTACTTCACGATCGTGAAACTGTCTTGCCAGCTCTTGGTGTGCCTCGTCGTTCTTGGCGATCACCATCACCCCGGATGTGCCCTTGTCCAGGCGATGCACAATCCCAGGCCTGACCTCGCCGCCGATGCCGCTCAAGTCCTTGAGGTGATGGAGTAGCGCGTTGACAAGGGTGCCGCTCGGGTTGCCTGCGGCCGGATGCACCACCATTCCTGCCGGTTTGTTGACCACGACGAGGTCCCGATCATCGAACAGAATGTCCAGCGGCAGGTCTTCGGGCAGCGCGGCCGCCGCCTCGGGCGCCGGCAGCGCGACCGTAATCACGTCGCCGTCGCGGACATCCGAATTGGCCTTGACCTTCTTGTACCGCGAGTGGGTGACGTGTCCGTCTTCGATCAGCCGCTGAATCTGGGAGCGCGAGCAGTCGGGGATCTGCGCGGTGAGATAGCGATCCAGTCGATCGCCGGCCTGATCAGCGTCGGCAGTGAACGAGAGTGTGTTCACACAAAGCGTGGCTTTCGCGGACCGCGCGGCGCGGCTTCGGCCTCGGCCGGCCGCGCCGGCCGGCGGAGGTACCACAACATGAACAGGCTGAGCGGCACGAGGATCACCGAAATGAACTGCGAGGTCGAGAGCGCGTTGAAGAGGAAGCCGCGATCGTCGCCGCGATAGAACTCGATGATGAATCGCAGCACTCCATACAGCAGCGCGAAGCTCCAGAACGTGCGACCGGCGAAGTGGCCGGGGCGCCGCTCGAGCCACAACAGCGCGAGCAGAATCACCAGCCCGGCGAGCGATTCGTACAGCTGCGTCGGATGCAGCGGAACGTTGAGCGGCGTGCCGACGTTGAAATTCGCTGCCGGGTCGGTGAAGGTCACCGCCCACGCCACGTCGGTGGGCTTGCCGTAACAGCATCCGGCCAGCAGGCAGCCCAGCCGGCCAACCATGTAGCCCAGCGCAATTCCCGGCGCAAACAGATCGCCTGACGGCCACAGCGGCAGACGATGCTTTCTGAGCTGCCAGATGCAGACGACAATCGCCGCAATCAGGCCGCCGTAGAACACGCCGCCCGAGCGCAACAGCGTCGTGAACTCCTGCCAGCTGCTCGTGAAGTGCTCGAAGTCGACGACGAACAGCAGCGCCTTGGCGCCGACGAGCGCCGAGATGATCACCCAGATCAACAGATCCATGATCCGCGTCGGGTCGACACCGGCCGCCTTCGCGCGTTTCACCGCCAGCCAGAGGCCGAGCAGGTAGGCGGAAGCGAGCAGCACGCCGTAGGAGTAGATGGTGACGGGACCGACGCTAAAGAGGATTGGATGCACGTCTGCCTAGTCCAAGCATATCCAGAATCATGAAAATCACGCCCACGGTGATGGCCGCGTCCGCGACATTGAACGCCCAAAAATGCCAGTCGCCGACGTAGGCGTCCACAAAATCCAGCACGTAGCCGGATGTGGCCCGGTCGATCAGGTTGCCGATGGCGCCGCCGAGCACTCCGGCCACGCCGATGCGCGCCAGCCGATCGGTCAACGGCACCGTGGCCGCGTACCACGCGACCCCGCCGAGGGCGATGAAGGCGACCAGCGACAGCACCACCGTCTTCATCGGAAAGTCCACCGCGTTGAGCATCCCGAAAGCGGCGCCGGTGTTGTGCACGCGCGTCAGGTCGAGGAAGCCCGGAATCACTTCCATGCTTTGATGCAGCGACAGCGCCGGACGAATCATCGCCTTGGTGATCTGATCGAGGATCACAACCGAAGCGGTGACGACGAGTTCAAGTCTACGCGCCGACAGCACGATGAGCTCATCCGAGGGCTTCGACGCATCGTGGGCACAATCCGGCGCGGCCCGGTTCCGTGCTCACGACAGGCACGTAGCGCCAGCACCGCTCGCACTTCGTGCCGGTGGCGCGATCGACGACGACATCCGAGGCCGTCAGGGCTTGAGGGCTCGAGGGCTTGAGGGTGACCTCCGACACGCCAAACAAGGTCGGAAGGAAATCGCGATACGGCTCGAGCACGGCCGCCGTGTCGACGTCCGGCGCGATCACCACGCGCGCCGAGAGATTGGCCGCAATCGTCTTGTCCTTCCGTTTGTCTTCCAGCTTGACGTTCACCTGGTCGCGAACCGCCGACAGCTTCGCCCACCGATCGAGAAGCGCCTCGTCTTTCCACTGATCCAGATCGCGCGGGAAAAGCGCCATGTGCACCGATTCCTCCCTGGGACCAGGCAGGATGCGCCACAACTCGTCCATGGTCACGGAAAGAATCGGCGCCAGCAGCCGCGCCAGGCCATCGACGATCGTGAACATCGCCGTCTGGCCGGATCGACGGGCTTCCGATTTGGCGCCGAAGGTGTACATGCGGTCCTTGGTCACGTCGACGTAGAACGCGCTCAGGTCGACCGCGATCAACTGGTTGGCCACCTGGAAGATCGACGGATAGTCGTAGTCCTCATACGCCTGGACGATCTTCTGAGCAGCCTCCGCATACCGTGCCAGCGCCCAACGGTCGATTTCGAGCAGCCGTGTTTTCGGCACGGCGTCGTCTTTCGGATCGAAATCGTAGAGATTCGCCACCAGCACGCGGATCACGTTCCTGAACTTGCGATAACTCTCGACCGTCCGCGCGAGCACTTCCTTGCCCAGGTTGATGTCGTAGCGGTAATCCACCATCGACACCCACAGGCGCAGGATCTCGGAGCCGCTCTGCTTGATGATCTCCTGCGGCGCGATGGTGTTGCCGAGCGACTTCGACATCTTGCGGCCGTGCTCGTCCATCACGAAGCCATGCGTCAGCACCTGATTGAAAGGCGCGCGGCCGCGGGTGCCGATGCCGACGAGCAGCGAACTGTGGAACCAGCCGCGATGCTGGTCGCTGCCTTCCAGATAGATGTCCGCCGGCCACTGATGATCCTCGCGGAACGGCAGCACCGCTTCGTGACTCGAGCCCGAATCGAACCACACGTCGAGGATGTTCCACTCGCGCTCGAATTCGGCGCCGCCGCACGAGGCGCACGTCAACCCCGCGGGCACGAATTCGTCGATGGGCCGCTCGTACCACGCGTCGGCGCCGTGGACGTCGAAGACCTTGGCGGCCTTGTCGACCATCGCCTTCGTCATTACCGCCGTGCCGCATTTCACGCAATCCATCGCCGGGATCGGCACACCCCACGCGCGCTGGCGCGAGATGCACCAGTCGGGACGGTTCGCGATCATGCCCTCGATGCGCGCGCGGCCCCACTCCGGGATCCAGCGCGTCTCGCCGATCGACGTGAGCGCGCGTTGGCGGAACTGCTTTGCGTCCATGGCGATGAACCACTGCGACGTCGCCATGAAGATCACGGGGTTGTGGCAGCGCCAGCAGTGAGGATACTGGTGATCGAAGTCCTCGCGAGACCAGAGCCGTCCGCGCTCGCGCAGTGCCGCTTCCACCTTCGGGTTCGCGTCCCAGACCTTGAGGCCGGCAAACAACTCGACCGCGTCGTTGTAATGCCCGCCGGCGTCGAGAGGCGCGTAAATGTCGAGGCCGTAACGCACACCGGTGTGATAGTCGTCGGCGCCGTGGCCAGGAGCCGTGTGCACCGCGCCGGTGCCGGCGTCGAGCGTCACGTATTCGCCGAGCGCGCCGAGCGAATCGCGCTCGTAGAGCGGGTGACGGAACACGAGCCGCTCCATGCTCCGGCCGGTGAAGCTTGCCAGCAACCTCGTGAGCGGCTTGCCAATCTTCGCGCCGACGGCTTCAGCCAGACTCTTCGCGACGATCACCGCTTTGCCGTCGACGTCGTAGGTGCCGTAGTCGTAGTCCGGGTGAAACGCGATGGCCAGGTTGTTGGGTATGGTCCACGGCGTGGTGGTCCAGATGAGAACGGAGACAGCGGGGGCTAAAGCCCCCGCTCTCCGGTCGTCATCGAGAACCCGCTTCCAGAACTCCGCCACGTTGTCTTCCCGCATCGGGAACTCGACGTAGATCGACGGCGACGTGTGCGGTTCGTACTCCACTTCCGCTTCGGCCAGCGCGGTGCGGCAATGCGTGCACCAATGCACGGGCTTCTTGCCCTTGTAAACCATCTCCTGTTCGACGAACTTCCCGAGCGCGCGAACGATGTTCGCCTGGTATGAGAACTCGAGCGTCTTGTAGGGATGCGCCCACGTGCCGAGGACGCCAAGGCGTTTGAAGTCGCGCCGCTGGATCTCGACGTACTTTTCGGCGTAGTCGCGGCAGGCGCGGCGGAAGTCCGCCGTGCTCATCTGTTTTTTCTTCGGGCCCAGCTCACGATCGACCTTGAGCTCGATCGGCAGGCCGTGGCAATCCCAGCCGGGGATGTAGGGCGCGTCGAAGCCCAGCATGTTGTGGGACTTGATCACCAGATCTTTCAGAACTTTATTGAGCGCGTGGCCGTGATGGATCTCGCCGTTGGCATAGGGCGGACCGTCATGGAGGATGTATCTGGGCGCACCTTTCCTCGCGGCGCGGATCTTGCCGTAGAGGTCCATCGCATCCCAGCGGGCGACCGTTTCCGGCTCGGTCGTCTGCAGGTTCGCCTTCATCGAGAAGGGCGTGCGCGGCAGGTTACAGGTGTCTTTCCAATCCGCCATGGGTATCTAACTATTGTACGCTGAGGAGTGAGATGGTCCGAGAGACGGTTCTGGACAACGGTCTGAAGGTTCTAGTGCGCGAGGTCCATACCGCGCCGCTGGCGTCGGTGTGGTGCTGGTATCGCGTCGGCTCGAAAGACGAGGGGCCGGGCGTGACCGGTGTCTCTCACTGGTGCGAGCACATGAACTTCAAGGGCACCAGGAACATTCCCCGCGACCAGGTCAAGGGCATCATCGAAAAATTCGGCGGCTCCTGGAACGGCTACACCTGGATCGATCAGACGACGTATCTCGAGACGGCGTCGAAGGACGCGCTCGACCAGATGCTGTTCATCGAGGCCGAGCGCATGGACGCCTGCCTCTACGATCCGGCCGACTGCGAGTCCGAACGCACCGTGATCATTTCCGAGCTGCAGGGCGGCGAGAACGATCCGGAGCAGCTCCTCGATACGGAAGTCAACGCGGCCGCCTTCAAGGTCCATCCGTACCACCACCCGACCATCGGCTGGCTTTCGGATCTGCAGACCATGACGCGCGACGATCTCTACGGCCACTATCGGCGGTATTACGTGCCGTCGAACGCCACGCTGGTGATTGTCGGCGATGTGACGACCGACGATGTGCTCAAGCGCGTCGAGAAGCATTTTGGCGGCATTGCGTCAGGTTCGCGGCCAGCCAGGATCCGGCAGGTCGAGCCGGAGCAGCAGGCGGAGCGCCGCGTGGTGTTGAGAAAAGAAGGCACCACCGCCTACTGGAAGGCGGTGTTTCACGCGCCGGCGTTTGAACACGACGACTTCTTTCCGCTGCTGATCGCCGACGCGGTGATGAACGGCGCCGCCGGGCTCAACATCTGGTCGATGGGCGGCGTGTCGCGGCCGCAGCGGAGCGCGCGGCTCTATCGCGCGCTCGTCGACAAAGGGCTGGCGTCCACCGTCAGCGGCGCCCTGATGCCGACCGATCATCCGTTCCTCTATTCCATCCATGCGGGCGTGGCCGAGGGGCAATCGCTGGCGTCGGTGGAGGAAGTGGTCCTGCGGGAGATCGACCGGCTGCGGGCCGATGGCATCACGCCGGCCGAGCTCAAGAAAGTCCACACGCAATTGAAGGCGCGGTTCATCTACGATGCCGACAGCGTCACCGACATTGCCCACCAGCTCGGCTACTTCGAGATCATTTCGTCCTGGCGCGCCTACGAGACGCTGCGCGCGCGGCTCGATGCGGTGACGCCGGACGCCGTGCACGCGGCGGCGAAGAAGTACCTCACCGCCGCCAACCGGACCATCGGCTGGTTCGAGCCGATCCTGCCGAAGGCGGAGGCCTGATTGGCCCTGAATCCCAAACGCCTGGTGCTGCCGAACGGCATCACGGTGCTGGCGAAGGCCAATCACACGTCACCCACGATCAGCCTGATTGTCGGCGTGCGCAGCGGGGCGCACGCCGATCCGCCTGACCGTGATGGCACCGCGGCGCTCTCCGCGCGTGTGCTGGATCGCGGCACCGCGAAACGATCCGCCGACGTGATCGCCGATGAGCTCGACGGCCGCGGCGCCTCGCTGTCGGTGGTCGCGGGACGCCACCAGATGGCGCTCGCCGCCACATGCCTGGCCGAGGATTTTGAACCCGTGCTGATGCTGGTCGCCGACGTCGCGCGGCACCCGGCGTTCAAGGACCCCGAGATCGCGACGCGTAAAGAGCAGCTGATCACCGCGATCCGGCAGGAGGAGGACAACCCCGCCACGGTGGCCGGCGACGCGTTTGCGAAGGCGTTGTATGGCAATCATCCGTACGCGCGAAAGGTTCGCGGCACGATTGGCGCCATCGAAGCGATTCGCCGGCAGGACCTGGTCCGCTTTCATCAAAAGGGGTTCGATCCGCCGGTCATGACCGTGGTGCTGGTCGGCGACATCGTCGAAGAGTTCGCGATAACGTCGATCGGGAAGGTGTTTGGCGACTGGGCCACCTCGACCAAGGCCGGCGACACCGCTGCCGTGAAGGTCTCCGACCCCGCGCCGATCGCGGCGCGCCAACTGGTTCCAGTGCCGATGATGAACAAGTCGCAGGCCGACGTGGTCTACGGTTTCGTCGGCGTGCGGCGCTCCGATCCGGATTTCAGCGCGATCTCGGTGATGAACAACGCGCTGGGCCAATACGCCATCGGCGGCAAGCTTGGCGACAGCATCCGCGAGCGTCAGGGGATGGCGTACTACGTCTACAGCTCGCTCGATGCGACGTTCGGTCCCGGTCCGTTCGCCATTCGCGCCGGTGTTGCGGCGGCGAACGTCGAGAGAACGATCGCCTCGATCGACGAAGAGCTGCGGTCCGTGATCAAGAACGGCTTCACCACGCAGGAGATTGAGGAATCGAAGAGCTACATGGTGGGCTCGCTGCCGCGACAGCTGGAAACCAACGCGGCCATCGCGTCGTTCCTGCTGAACGTCGAAACGTTTGGCCTGGGTCTGGATTACGACGAGCGGCTGCCGGGGCTGATTAAAGCCGTCACCAAGGACGCGGCTGACGCCGCTGCGCGCCGGCTGCTCAATCCCGACAAAGCCGTGATCGTGGTTGCCGGTCCGTGGCAACCGCCTTCGATCGCGAGCGTACCCTCGAGCTCCGTCGCGCCCGCTGGCACGGACCTGGTCCCGCCGGCCGCGCCTGCGCCGCTGTCCGCTCCGTTGGCCGCCCCGAATCCACCCGAGCCCGCGCCCCCGGACGCTCCGACGGTTGCCGCGGGCCCGCCTCTGCCCCGCGAAGATGATGCGACCACGCGTCTGCCGCGAAACGATGAGACTGCACGTTTGCCGCGGTTCTCCGGCAGCCCGCCGCCTCCGCCCGCCGGCCCGACGCCGAGCTCGGGCGAGACCGGCTCGTGATCAGGGCCGCAGAGATTCAGACCAGGGCCGCAGACGGCGCAGACGTTCTATTTTCTTGTCAGGTCGGTCAAGGTGAGCGCCACGACCACACCTGCGTAATAGTGCGCCAGCTCACCTAGATCAAGAAGACGCGCATGCGCCATCTCGATGGCGTCACGTTCTTTCGCGCCGTTGATACGTTCGACCGCGCTCCGAAAAATGCGATCAGCTTTACCGCGTTCCAAATGCCGCGTCGCAACCTGGTCGATCGCGCTGCGCACCTGTTCTGTCGGAATGATGCCTCGCGCCGGGACGACAAGTCCCGCAATGTTCGCGAGCTCCCGCAAGGCTGCGAGGAGGTCGCCGGGTACGGGGTCTGCACCGGTCGCGGCCTGATGCGCGATAGCGTGCGTGACGCGCGCCAGCAGCGGCGAGGGTGGTGGTGCGATTATTTTCGAGCGGGCCATCGAGCCTCCCATGAACACGATGGGCAGGCGGATTCTGGGTGCTGGTAGGTTGCGAAGAGCAGAAGCCGTCGCGTAACGAATGTTCTTGCGCTTCCGTTAAAATATCTGCGACGTGCGATTGAGTCAACGCGAAAGGCGTGCCAAAGAACTACTGCCGTGTCATCTGGAATCGGCAGTTGCAGACGGTACCCGATCGGCAACCCGAGTTGCAGATCCCGTCAACCCGATCGAACGCCGCATTGGTCGTGCCAATCAGGTTGAAGCCACCATCGTTGCAAAGTAGTTGCACGATCTCCATGTCGATGTCCTGTGGTCCAGGACGAACCGACGAGAAGTACTGAAAGATATTTCGATCCTGTCGGCAGCCCGAGCTGTCTGTCCAGGTCGCGATCAGAGGCTGTTGCTGTCCGGTCCCGCCGGGAGGATTCGGGATAGTCACGATGGTCAGGTTGAACGAAGTGATCGGCGGGGGCCATCGCGTATGTCCTGTGACAGTGCCTCGCCAAGTTCCGACCATCGATCGTATCGAAAGGGCCTTGTTGGCAACCGCGCTCGGGCCGCCGGAGCGAGCTTCGACCGTCGCGACGAAGTTTCCGGTTTGCGCGTACTTGTAACTCTCAGTTGGGTGGTTGTCGTACGTGACGTGCCATCGCCGAACTGCCAGAGAAACTGGGTGCCAGTTGGAAAGGTTCCCGAAACGGCGTATTGATATGTTGTCTGATGCTGGATGCCGACGATATCCGGTGTCACTTGGAACGACTGAATCGAAGCCGTGGGCGGCGGAGGAGTCGGTGCGCTCGGCGTGCTCGGCGATCTGTCGCCGCATCCCGTGATTGTCGCGAGCATGAGCGCTTGTGGCACGCACCACCAGCGTTGTGATCGAGGACGCGAGATCATTTCCTTCTCGCCTCAACCACACTGAAATCGAATACGTCGAACGCCCCACCCTGTCCCGGAAACGGATCCTTGACCTGATCTGCGCGATAGAAGCAGTACTCACCACGTCTGAGACTGCTGTTCGGTGTCACCTTGTATTCGCGCGGTCCGATCTTTTCAGTGTGGAATCGGATGGCCTGATCCAGATCGATTCTGCGGCCCTGGCCTTCGTCGCTAGGACCAAGTCGCGTCAGGACATATCGTGCCGGCGTGTCATTGTCGTCGGTCAGCTGGAGGACGAACGTCGGCTTCGCATCGGTAAGCTGCACCGAGGCGTTCTTGCCGGCGATAGCCACCTGCATGCCGGCGCCGAATAACCCGACGGCGAACCGCTGTCGAGCGCCAGTCGGCTGGATCGGCTCGCGGTCGAGCTCTCCGGCCGCACTGGCTCGCACTACGTATAAGCGCTCGACCGGCGGCTTAGCGGCGCTGGTCATAGTCGGCCGTGTAGCTGCAGCCTCCACTATCGCGCGAATCACCTCGTCGGGAACACCGCTGGACTTCAACTCGATGAGGCTCTTGGCAGACACATCGAATCGGGTGGTCGATGATTTGATCGCGGTGATGACTGTTAACGGGGAGAGACCCGCTTTGACCAAGGCGACCACCCCGTCATTAGTCAGGGTCTCTTGTGCGCCTCCGCCCCAAGCCTCCAGGCCGAAGAGCTTGGCGATGACGATCCCGCCAACGGCAAGCAGTGTCCGCCGGTGCATGATTGCCGCTCGCTATTGCTTTTTCAGATCCTGGCCCATCGATCCGATCTGCCAGGTTTCTTCGAACTTACCGCTTCCACCATAGATATGGATCTGATTGGTGCGACGGTCCCAGAACACCAGCTTCCGTACGTCTTGATTCCCAACCGGGAAGAACATCAGATCGCCTGCTGCCTGTGCGGTTTGAGCGTGAGCCTGCGCGACAAGCGCCGGAAGTGAGCCATCGCTGGGAGACAGCGGCGCCCAAAACATGACCGCGCCCGCGGCTGCGGCCAATAGTATCCAGCGGACTCTGAAGGCACTCATACATCCCTCCCTGTCAATTGAGGCTGTTTGCGGTGACGCCGAGATCCATCATCCAGTAGCCAGCCTGCGACCACGGCTTGTCGATCTCGTCGAAGCTGACGCGGCGCGGACCCCAGCCCGAGTGCACGAGAAACATCCGCTCGCCGCGACTGAAGCCGTAGACGACGACGTAGTGCCAATAGCGTTGCTTCCGAAAGCTCCACTTCGAAGCGCGCTCGAGCTTCATCATCAACAGCGCCGGGGTACCCGTAGCCAGTCTCTGCACGAGACTTTCGACCGTACCCGTCTCGAAGCGCGCGGGGAAGCCTTGCGCCCGAGCGAACAGGATCAAATCGATGTTGAGTGAACCGTTGAGTCGATCGTGCTGGATGGCTCTCGCGATAGTCGGTTCGTCGATCTGCCGCCCGGCGGCAGCGAACAGGATCGCGAGGGCATTCGGCCCACACCGGTCACCTTCCTGCAGCCGGCCTTCAACACGAAGAACCATGGCGTCGTCGGGAGCCGTTTGCAGCACACGCCAGTTGGTCGCGGACGCGCAGCCGCCGGCGAGAATGGCAAGGCACACCGCGGCCGCTGCCCAACGGCAGGGCACGACGCGCGACGGAGGGAGCGCCGCGGTGGCCATGAGCGCCCGACTAGATCGCGACGAGAAGCAGAACGCTAGGGATGATGAGGATCAGCGCGATGATGATCAGCGTGCGATCCTGGATGCCACCCATGCCTAGCTGCTTTGGGTTCTCTACGAGTTGCTGGACCTCGTGAAGCGGCAGCCGGGCGACTCGCGACTGCGCCTCGCGTTCTTCCAGACCAAGCTTCACCAGTTGCTTCGTCAGGGCCCCACGAGTTGCTGTCTCTGACTCAACGGGGACCGTAACGGATTGTTGCGCCCGCGCGGGTTGAGCCCACGACAGCGTGACCGCTACCAACACACCTGCAAACGCACGCCTCATTCGCGTACTCCCTTCAGTTGCTGAACGGTTGCCGAACGGGTAGGCCAGACGCGAGCCCCGCATCGATCCGCAGCTGGTCTTATCGATTGAGCGGTAACGTATATCATTTAACTGCGATGACGCAACGGCTGAGTTCAATAAAGCGGCGAATCTATCGCAACTTGTTGATATCCCTGCGGTTATTGAATGGCTGCGAAGCGATACAGTACAGTGGCAGCGTGGCTGGCACGCGCTGGGGCGAAGCAATCGCCTTCTATCTCAATGAGCGGGGCTGGACCCAGCGGCAATTGGCCGAAAAGGCGTCGGTTCGTCCCAATACGCTCACCAACATCATCAAGCACGGGCGCGATTCCGATACGGCGACACTGGCCCGCATTGCCGCCGCGCTGAAAGTCGACCTCGGAGAGCTGTTCCTGACCCGCGAGCAGATCGAGACGTTACGAGCGCACCGCGAAGACCGTGTCGAGCGACTCAAAGAGGCGGTTCTCAAGGAACTCTCGGAGGTTGTCACGAAGCTGGTTCAGCAGGAATTGGAGAAAGCGACTCGGCCAGATTCCGAGTCTTCGCCTCGACGCCGCGCCTCGAAACGCTGATCGATTCCTGAAATCACTTCGACCCTTGACGAAGGCGGTTTTCTTCGACGTCGACTTCACGCTGATCTACCCCGGTCCGACGTTCCAGGCGGAAGGCTATCGGCGCGCCTGCGCCGCGGAAGGGATCGTCGTCGATCCGGAGAAGTTCGACGCGGCCACCGCAGCCTCGTCCTTCATCCTCGACGAAGTCGAAGACCAGATCTACACGCACGACCTGTTCGTGCATTACACCGCGTCAATCATCGAACACATGGGCGGCCGCGGCGGCAAAGTGATCGACGTGGCCCGGCAGATCTACGATCAGTGGTCCGTGAATCACCACTTCGAGCTCTACGAGGACGTGGCGCCGGTGCTGACCGAGCTCAGCCGCCGCGGGCTCGTCGTCGGCGCGATCTCCAACTCCCACCGCAGCCTCGAAGCGTTCTGCGAGCATTTCTCGCTGCAAGGTCTGATCACCGTGGCGGTGTCGTCGGCAGAGCATGGCTATCTGAAGCCGCACCGCAGTATTTTCGACACCGCGCTCGCCCAGGCGCGCGCCGGCGCCGCCGAATCGGTGATGGTCGGCGACAGCGTCAAGCACGACATCGAGGGTGCGGCGGCGATCGGCATGCGGGCGGTCTTGCTGCGCCGATCCGGAGAGAGGCCGGCCGCGCTACCGGGCGGCGTGGACGTGATTGAATCTCTTAGAGAATTGCCGGCCTTGCTCTCATGACCGATATCGACATCCGTGATCTCACCACCATCGACGAGTTTCGCCAGGTGGTGGCACTCGAGCAGGCGATTTGGGGCTACACCGATCAGGGCGACCTGGTCACGGTGCCCGTCTTCATCTTCACGGTGCATCGAGGCGCCACGCTCATCGGCGCGGTCACGCCGGAAGGAAGGATGGTCGGCTTCGCCTACGCCGTCGTTGGGATGAAAGACGGCAAGGCGATGCAATGGTCGCACATGGCCGGCGTCCTGCCTGACTATCGTGGCGGCCTTGGCTATCGACTCAAACTGGCGCAGCGCCAGCGCGCGCTGGCCCAGGGACTTGATTTGATCGAGTGGACGTTCGATCCGCTGCAGGCCATGAACGCGCACTTCAACTTCGCCAAGCTGGGATGTGTGGCAGACGAGTACGCGGCCAATTTCTACGGCGAGTCCACCAGCGCGCTGCATCACGGCACGCCAACGGATCGCCTGGTGGCGAGCTGGAGGATCAGCGAGCCGCACGTGACCAGGCGTCTGGAGCGGGCGCCGGAGTTGCGCGCCGGGGTGGGGGCGCGGGCTCAGGAGGTCATGAACGCGCCGGTCGTCAATCGGACGCGGGCGAGCGGCGCCTGGCGCGAGGTCACGGCGATCGATCTGACGCGTGACGATCGCCGCGTGTGGCTGGAAATCCCAACGGGCTTCACCGACATGCAGCAGCAGGCGCCGGACCTGGCGTTGCAATGGCGCCTCGATCTCCGCGCGATGTTCGAGGCGTATTTTGGCCGTGGCTATCGCGCCGTCGATTTCGTGCTGCAGCGCGATGCGGGATTCGGACGATATCTGCTGGCGAAGCCTGACAACTAGCAAGCCTCGACGGAGTCAGGTTTTCTAGCCTGGCGGCCAGGCCAGCCGGCGTCCACCCAGCACGTGCAGGTGGATGTGAAACACCGTCTGCCCCGCTTCGGCGTTGCAGTTGAACACCGTCCGATACCCGGGGCTGTCGTATCCCTTCTGCTTCGCGATCGCCGCTGCGGTCCGGACCATCGCTCCAACCAGACCATCGCTCGCCGCGGTCAGATCATTGAGGGTGGCGATGTGCTGCTTCGGCACCACCAACACGTGCATCGGCGCCTGGGGATTGATGTCGGCAAAAGCGAAGAGCTGCTCGTCTTCGTAAACTTTCGAGGACGGGATCTCACCAGCGATAATCCTGCAAAACAAACAACTCATACTTCGGCGATCTTCCGCTCGACGACGGCCACGCGCGGGATGCGCTGCAGATCGTTGCTGATGCCTTTCAACGTGAGCGCCGGGAATTGGTTCACGAGATCCTGGATCGCCGCGGCATGCCGGTGCCCGATCTCGATGAACAGCGTGCCGCCGGGCTTGAGACGCGACGCGCTGACGTCGAGAATCTGTCTGATGTCGCGCAGTCCGTCTTCACCAGCCTGCAGGGCCGGCGCTGGTTCGTACTCGCGCACCTCGGGTGCCAGGTCTTCGTACTCGCGGTCGCTCACGTACGGCGGGTTCGACAGGATGAAGTCGAACGGCCCGGTCGTGCCCGACAGATAGGCGCACTCGATGAACTCGATCCGCGGCGCCACTCCCGCCAACTCCGCGTTCCGGCTTGCCACGTCGAGGGCCGCGCGCGAAATGTCGGTGGCCACCAGTTGGACCCAGGGACGTTCGGCGGCCACGCTCACCGCGATGCACCCTGATCCCGTGCCGATGTCGGCGACGCGGCGTGGCAGCGCCGGTGCGTCAACCGGCAGGAGGTTGAACAGCTCTTCGACGATCAGCTCGGTTTCCGGCCTCGGGATCAACACCTCAGGCGTCACCACGAAATCGCGGCTCCAGAATTCCTGACGCCCGCGAATATAGGCCGCGGGCTCGCGCCGCGCCCGGCGTTCGATCAGCGCGCTGAACGGCGCTTCGAAGCCCTCCGGCGGCGGCTCCTCCTGGCGCAGCAACATCTCGCCGCGCGACCAGCCGAGCACGTGGCGGGCGAGGAGGTTGGTGTCCAGTACCGACTCGTTCTGGTCCACGCCGGCGCTGATCAGCCGGGCCCGTGCGGTGAGCAATCGTTGGCGGAGCGTCATCTGCGTTATCTGCGCCTTCTGCGGCCTAGGCGGGGCTCTGGGTCGCCTCCCGCAATTTCTCGGCCGTATAGTACGTCGTCAGGGCGCCAATCAACTCGTCAAGATTGCCGTCGAGCACACCCTGCAGCTGGTGCGTGGTGAAGTTGATACGGTGGTCGGTGACGCGGCTTTGCGGAAAGTTATAGGTCCGAATCTTCTCCGACCGATCGCCGGTGCCGACCTGACCTTTCCGCTCCTTCGCAATGGCGTCGTTCTGTTTCTGCAACTCGGCCTCGTAGAGCCGTGAGCGCAGGACCTTCATCGCCTTGGCCCGGTTCTTCACCTGGGATTTCTCGTCCTGCTGCGACACCACGATACCGGTCGGGATGTGGGTGATGCGGACGGCGGAGTAGGTGGTGTTGACGCTCTGGCCGCCGGGTCCGCTCGAGCAGAAGGTGTCGATGCGGATGTCCTTGTCGTTGACCTGGATGTCGATTTCGTCGGCTTCGGGGAGCACGGCGACGGTGGCCGCCGACGTGTGAATGCGGCCGCTGGCCTCGGTGGCCGGCACGCGTTGCACGCGATGCACGCCGCTTTCGTACTTCAACTTGCTGTAGGCGCCCTTGCCTTCGATGCTGACCACCACGTCCTTGATGCCGCCCTGGCCGGCTTCGCTGAGCGACATCAGTTCAACACGCCACCGCTGCCGCTCGGCGAAGCGCGTGTAACAGCGATACAGATCGGACGCGAACAACGCCGCCTCCTCACCGCCGGTGCCGGCGCGGATTTCCAGCATCACGTTGCGCTCGTCGTTGGGATCCTTGGGGATCAGCAGGAGCTTGAGGTCGTCCGACAACCGTTGCTTGCGGACGTTGAGATCCTTGAGCTCCTCGAGCGCGAGCTCGCGCATCTCCGGATCGGCCCCTTTGACAAGCTCCTCGTTGTCGGCGATCTCCTTCTCCACCACCTTGTAGTGCCGGTAGGTCTGGACGAGATCCTCGATCTCGGCGAGCGCCTTGGCCTGCTTACGGTATTCATTCGGATCGCTCTGCACGTCCGCGGTGCCGAGCGACGCCGTCAGCTCTTCGTACTTCGCCTCGATCGAGGCCAGCTTGTCGAACATGTCAGCTATCAGCTTTCAGCGATCGGCCCTCAGCCGCCCGACACCGGGGGCAGGAACGCGATCTCGTCGCCATCCGCGACGGCGGCGGTGAATCGTGAATAGTCGGCGTTGACGGCGCACGAGATCGATTTCTCGTAGGCCGACAGCTCCGGATAGTCGGCGACCAGCGCCGCCCACACGACGCCGACGTTCGCGCCGGCTGGGGCGTCGCGAGCCAACTCGCCGGCGCCGGCGATGTCGCGCAACCGTGCAAACAGCCGCACCGTCACGCGCATGCGATCCTCATCGCCTTCTCGCGCGCATCGGCGTTGTCGGGATCGGCGGTCGCGCCTTCCACCCACACGTCGCCGCCCTCGAAGTACTCGTGCTTCCAGATCGGCACGATCTGCTTGACGCGTTCGATCGCATACCGCGACGCCGCAAACGCATCAGCGCGATGCGGCGACGCGGCGACGATCACGACGCTGGCCTCGCCGATGTCCATCCGCCCGATGCGATGGTGGATCAGCAGCCGCACCTCGGGCCACTTCTCCTGTGCTTCCTCGCGAATGAGATCAAGGCCGCGCCGCGCCAGCGGCTCGTAAGCCTCGTACTCGAGATGCAGCACGCGCCGACCGAGATTGTGGTCGCGAACCAGGCCGATGAAGGTCGCGACCGCGCCCGTACCGGTGACGTCGATCGTGCGCACGAGCGCGGCCACATCAAGCACAGCGGTGGTAATGGCAGTGGGCGGCGTCATAGCCAGCAGGGCGCATCAATCTTCGACGCCGTCAGGACGTCGAACAATCAGTATATGCCGCGCCAGAAGTGATGCAGCGGCCGGTGGCCCTTGCCGAGGGGGATGCCGTTGCGCATGGCGCCCTCCACGAAAGCCTTGGCTGCGGGCACGGCCTCCTTCACGGCCGCGCCACGGGCCAGGTGCGCGGTGATGGCGGCGGCGAACGTGCAGCCGGTGCCATGGGTGTTGCGGCCGTCGATGCGTGGCCCCATGAACTCGCTGAACTCGCCGTGCTCGAGCAGGAGGTCCACCACCACGGGCCCCGGCAGGTGGCCGCCCTTGATGACGACGGCGGCCGGCTTCAACTTCGCAATCCGTGTTGCCGCCTCACGCATCTCGGCGAGCGATCGAATCGACATCTTCGCCAGCACCTCGGCCTCCGGAATATTTGGCGTCACCACTCGCGCCAGGCGCAGCAACGTCCATCGCAGGGCGTGCACCGCCTCTTCATCGAGCAGGTGATCGCCGCTCTTGGCCACCATCACCGGATCGACGACGAGGTTCGGCAGCTCGAGTCCCTCAACGGCAGCCGCGACGGCCTCGACGATGGTTGCGGTAGCGAGCATGCCGGTTTTCACCGCGTCGCAGCCGATGTCGGAGACGACGGCCTCGATCTGCGCGGTGACGAAATCGTCGGGAACGACGTGCACACCCGTCACGCCGATCGTGTTCTGCGCCGTCAGTGCGGTGATCGCCGAGGTACCGTAAACGCGATGGGCGGCGAACGTTTTCAGGTCGGCCTGGATGCCGGCGCCGCCGCCCGAGTCGGAGCCCGCAATTGTCAGCGCCCTGCGCATCCCGGTAGAATCCCCGCTAGAATCCATAGCCATGACACCACGACCTCTCGTCTCGCACGCGTCGACGATACTCGATCAGATCAGCATGCGCGCGGCGTCGGCCAACCTGTGGACCGGCGTGCAGCTGCTGTCGGTGGCCTTCGTGGTCGTGCTCACCGCCGCGGCGGCTCAGCTCAGCTTCCCGCTGCCGTTCACGCCCGTGCCGTTCACGATTCAGCCGATGATCGTGCTCGTCGGCGCGGCCGCGCTGGGGTCGCGGCTTGGGGCGCTCAGCCAGATTCTGTATCTCACGCTCGGGATCGCCGGGCTGCCGGTGTTTGCGTACGCACCAGAGTTGCCCCAGGGATTTGGCCGGTTGCTCGGTCCCTCGGGCGGGTATCTGATGGCGTACCCGATTGCCGCGTACGCGACCGGTCTGCTCGCCGAGTATGGTCTCGATCGACGCTACTCGACCTCGATTGTCGCCATGGCCGTGGGCCTCGCGATCATCTTCGCCGGTGGAGTGGCATGGATCTGGCGCCTGGCCGGTTTGGAGACGGCGCTTGCGACCGGCCTTTACCCGTTCATCGTTGTCGATCTGATCAAGATAGTTCTGGCCGGTCTCGTTCTGCCGACCGTCTGGAAACTCGTGCGCCACTGACGGGAAGTGACGCTTGTCGGGAAGTGAACAGCGTCGGGCGGTGATCATCGTCTGGATGGTGCTCGTGCTGAGCATCGCCACTTCCGCGCAACAGCCCGGCACCGGCCACGGCCGGCTGTTCCCTCCATCCGACCTCGGGTTGCTCGATGCGCCCGACCGTGATCTGTGGCAGCGTCCGGATCTGATCATGGACGCGATGGGGATCGCCGACGGCTCGGTGGTAGCCGATATCGGAGCCGGCAGCGGCTGGTTCACGATTCGACTGGCGCGCCGCGTCGGTCCGCAAGGGGTTGTCTACGCCGAAGACGTGCAGCCGGAGATGATCAACGCGATCTCCCGCCGCGTCAGCCGCGAGGGCTTCAACAACGTCAAGTCGGTGCTGGGTACCATGAACGATCCGAAACTCGCCGCGCAGTCGCTCGACGCGGCGCTGATGGTCGACTCGTTTCACGAGGTCGAAGAAACCAATCGCGTCACGATGCTGGTGAACCTGGGCAAAGCGCTGAAGCCGCAGGGCCGACTCGGAATTGTCGACTTCAGGCTCGACGGAACCGGCCCGGGCCCGGCTCCGGAGGAGCGCGTCAGCCCCAACGTGGTGATCACGGCGGCTGAGAGGGCAGGATTGAAGCTGCTTCAGCAGGAGCCGTTTTTGGAGTATCAGTACTTCCTGATCTTCGGGAAGTGAAACGCCGTCACTCCGACCGCAGCGCCAGCATCGGATCGATCTTCGTGGCCGAGCGCGCCGGCAGCCAGGTCGCAATCAACGCCACCACGGCCAGCCCTCCGACCACCGTCACGTAAGTGATCGGATCGAACGGATTCACGCCGAACAGCAGCGACGACATCAGCCGCATCAGCGCCGCCGCTGCGGCGAGGCCGACCACCAGGCCGATGCCCGTCAACATCAACCCTCGCGTCACGAACATGCGCTGCACTTCGCCGCTGTGCGCGCCGAGCGCGATTCGGATTCCCACCTCGCGTTTGCGCTGCGACACGATGTAGGCAATCACGCCGTAGATACCGACGAGGCCGAGCAGCAAGGTCACGGCCGACGCGATGCCGAGAATCACGAGCGTGAACGACGTTTCGGCCATCGACTCGTCATAGATCTCCTGAACCGTGCGCACGCGGGCGAGCGGCAGGTTCTGGTTCACCGACCACACCGCCTGCTGCACTTCGCGCAGAAACCCCTGATCCTGGAGCCGCGGCGTGCGGATGACGTAGGCGACGTTGCGCTGCGCGACGATGCCCGGCTCCCAGAAATCGCGCATCATCAACGGCCAGTAGACCACCGTGGTCGCGCTTCTCGTCACGCCATCGTCGTGCTCGTTGCCAACCACGCCGACGATCTCGCGCCAGGGCGCCTTCGGCGTGTTGCGGATGCGCTGTCCAATCGCGGCGGCCGGCTCGCCGTAGAATTCCCGTGCGAGACTCTCAGTAATGATCGCAACCGGCGCGGCGCCGTGCACGTCGGCCCACGTGATGTCCCGCCCCGCGCGCAAGGTTCGCCCCATCGTCTTGAAGTAGTTCTCCGGCACCCATTTGAAACGGCGGAGCGGCGCCATCTGACCATCGGGCAGCGGCTTGTCTTCACGGAAGATCGGATCGTTGTTGTCGTTGCCGTCCATCGTGATGGACGTCGTCAGGCTTGCCGCGGATACGCCTGGCAGGGCTTCGATGCGGCGAAGGATCTGCTCGTGCATCGAGGCCACCTGTGGCGCGTCCTTCGCAATTGCGGTCGGAATGGCGATACGGAAAGTCAGGATCTCTCCCGGATTCGAGAAGCCCGGCTCGATGTCGCGCATCGCGGTGAACGTGCGAATCATGAGGCCCGATGCGACGAGCAGCACCAGCGCCAGCGCCACTTGCGCGACGACCAGCGCATTGCGCGCGCGATGCCGTTCGCGGCCGTCGCTCGATCCGCGCCCGCCTTCTTTCAACGCGTTGCCGAGGTTGGGATTGGCGTACTTGACTATCGGGATCAATCCGAAGAGCAATCCGGCAGCCAACGAGATCGCGAGCGTGAAGCCAAGCACCATCGGGTCGATCGTGATGTCGTCGAGGCGCGGCAGCTGCGCGGGGCTCAGTGCGAGCAACAGCTGGATGCCGGCATACGCGAGTCCGAGCCCAAGCAGGCCTCCCGCAAGGCTGATGGTGAAGGCTTCCGACATCAGCTCGCCGATCACCTGCGATCGTTTGGCGCCAAGCGCAGTGCGAATGGCGAGCTCCTGCTGCCGGCCTTCCGCGCGAACCAGAAACAGATTGGCAACGTTGGCGCACGCGACCAGCAGCACGATGCCGACGGTGCCGAGCAGGATCCACAGGATGTTCCCGATGTCGCCGACCACGTCCTCGATCAGCGGCCGCACCAGCGGACCGAGCTTCACATCGTCGAACATCTGCCGGCTGAAGCCCGGCGGCAGCGGCCAATTGTCGGCGATACCGGGAATGAGTCGCGCGATGTTGGCGTTCGCTTCGTCGATGGTCGACCCCGGCTTGAGCCGCGCCAGCGCCTGAAAGCTGAAGTTGCCAATGAACACCTGGCTGCGATTGAAGCGCAGCGGCACGATGACCGCGGGGTTGTATCGCAGGAAGCGAAACCCCTCCGGCATCACGCCAATCACTTCACGAGGGCGGCCGTCGATCACGATCGACTGGCCAATTGCCGACGCCGTGCCGCCAAGCGCGCGTTGCCAGTACTCGTGGCTGACCAACACGGTTTCGGCGCTACCCGGCGAATCGTCGGCGGGCGTGAATGTTCGACCGAGCGCTGGGCGAATCCCGACGATGGGCAGGGTGCCGTCGGTCACGAGCAAACCGTCCACGCGCTCGGGCTCACCGCGGCCGGTAATGGTGACGGAGAAGTTGTCCCACATGCCGATGTCGTCGAAGACCTTGTTGTCGCGGTAGGTGAAATAGGTGGTGGGCCCCTGGTTCACGGCGCCGGCCATCAGCCCCGGTGCCACGTGCCACACGCCGACGAGGCGCCCCGGGTCCGCGAACGGCAGCGGTTTGAGGACCACGCCGTTGACCACGCTGAAAATCAGCGCATTCGCACCGATGGCGGCGCCGATGGTGATCAGTGCGGTGAGTAAGAAAGCCGGGGTCTTGAGGAGGCGGCGAAGGGCGAGTCGCATTCCGGTAGTGACGGAGGCGACCGCCCGTGAGTTCACCGGTTATCGCCTGTTTATCGCTGTACTGGCGAGAAAGTCACGCCATCCGGGCTGCTCTGGACTTCGACCCGTGCCAGCGTCTGGCCGGACACGAGATCGAGCACCAGCATCGAATTGTCGTTGCGCACCGTCACGAAGGCGTGACGGTTGTCGGGGTGCGGGAATACGCCGGCCGTGGATGGTTTCTCGATCTTCGTCAGACCGAGCGGGATGGATTTCAGGATCTCCTGCCTGGCGACGTCCGCCACGACCAGCGACGAGGCCTGCGCGTGCGGGATCAGCGCCCAGCGGCCGTTCGGCGTGAACTGCACGCGATACGGGAAGCCGGGTGAGGGAATGCGCTTCGTGACCTCGAGCGATTTCGTGTCGATGATCGAGATCGTGTCTTCGGCGCGGTTGCCCGCCCATACCCAGCGGCCATCCGGCGTGACGCCGACGCCCTCGCATTCCTTGCCGGTCTTCACGTCCTTGATCTTCTGGCCGGTCTTGAAGTCGAACGCGCTGACGCTGCCGTCGCGCATGTTGGAACAATACAGCCGCGAGCGATCGGTCGACAGCGCCAGCATGTGCGACACGCCGGCGTCGGTTTTGTAGACGCGCTCGATCGCGCCGGAATCGACGTTGACCAGCAGCAGCGCCTGACTCACCTCCGCCGTGACGACCACCCGCAAACCGTCCACCCAGCGCACGTCGTGCGGCGCGCGGTATTCGCCGATGTCAATCGTCTTGATGGTGTCACCGCCCGGCAGCGCGATCAGGCTGAGCGCCTTCTGCGGGCCGACGTCTTTGCGGTTGTAGTTCGTGACAAGCAGTCGACGCCCATCCGGCGACACCGCGGCCTCGTGTGGCGCCGCCACCACGGGAACATTTCGATACGCCTCCAGCGTCTTAAGATCGATTAGCGTTACGGTGTCGGATTGCTGATTCACCACCACGACCGTGCCGGTCAGATTGACCTTGGTGGCCGGCGATTGGGCGGAGTATGAAGAGGCCAGGACAGTAATTCTTGGAACGGTCATGCTCAGAACGGCGACGGTCAGAACCGCGATCTTGTAGGTGTTGCGCATGGGAAACCTATCTTACGCTTTCCGGTCGCTGCGAAAAGCGCCGCTCGCGTCATTCACCATCATCGCGACGGTGGGGTTGGGCCTGGGCATGGTCGCCTCTGTCTTCACCTTTCTGAACGTGTTCTTGTTCCGCGCCGACGCCGTGCCCAACGTGCACGAGCTGTATGGTGTGGAGCGTCCGCGCACAGCTGACGGCGATCTGGTTCGGTTGACGCGCCCTGTCTACGATGCGTTAAGGCGCGAGACCGCTGTTTTCACCGACGTCTTTGCCATGGTGCCGGAGACCGACAGCCGGGTGAACGGCCGGACCATGTCGGGCGTGCTCGTGTCTGGCAATTTCTTCCAGGTTCTCGGAGTCGGCGCCGTCCAGGGGCGCGTGTTGACGCCGGCAGATGATGAGGAGCGTCAGCCGGTTGTCGTGCTGAGCGAGCGCGGCTGGACGACGCACTTTGGCGGCGATCCGGCGGTGCTGGAGCGCAGCCTGCTCATCAACGGCATTCGCTACGACATCGTCGGCGTGATGCCCAAGGGTTTTCGCGGCCTGATGGTCGGGCCGCCTGACTACTGGGCGCCGCTGTCGGTGATCGATCAGCTGCAGCCCGCGCTGGTCGCGGAAAAAAAGGAACTCGACGTCGACATTATCGGCAGACTGAAGCCGGGCATGTCGCGGGAAGTCGCGCAGGAGCAGCTGATCGCCTGGGATGCACGGCGTCTCGAGCCCAGCGTCGAGCGGCGATCCGCCGGCATCACGCTGGTGCCGCGGCGAGGCACCATTCCACAGCCGATGGAGGCGGTGTTGATCTTCACGCCGCTCTTCGTTTCTTTCGGGCTCATCCTGCTGATTGGCTGCGCGAACGTGGCCAGTCTCCTGCTCGCGCGCGCGGTGGCGCGGCAGAAGGAAGTGGGTGTTCGTCTCTCCCTTGGCGCCTCACGCGCACAGATACTGCGGCAGTTGTTGACCGAGAGCGTGATTCTCGCGCTGATGGCCGCGGTGATCGGGTATGCCATCTCACGACTCATTCTCGAAACGACCATCTGGGCCGTGATGAGCACGATGCCGCCGGACATTGGCGACGTGCGGCTGCTCGTGCCCGATGCAGACTGGCGCGTCGGTGTGTTCCTGACCGCCGCCGCCATCGTCGCCAGCGTGCTGTTCGGTCTCGCGCCGGCGCTGCAGGCGACGCACATCGAGCTGGTGCGAACCATGCGCGGCGAGATCATGCCGGACGCGCGACCGGGCAGAACCCGCAATGTGTTGATCGGCATCCAGGTCACAGCGTCGGCGCTTCTCCTGATCTCCGCCGGCGTCTTCCTGCGCAGCGCCCTGGTCTCGTCAACCGCCGATCCGGGCATGAGGACATCCGACACCGCCATGGTTCCCGTGGTCAACGAGCGGCTCCGCCAGCAAGTTGTGACTGCCGTGACGCGCGACCCGTTGGTCGCCGAGGTGGCGGCCTCGCTGCCGGATCCGGTGTTCGGGACGTTCCCGGCCCTCGCAGAAAGCGCGCAAGCGAAGTCGCCCGCGGCCTATAAATTTGTTTCGGCCGAATACTTCAGCGTGCTCGGCATCGACGTCATTCGTGGTCGAACCTTTAGCGCGGCAGAAGGCAGCGCGGATGCCGGCGTCGCGATCGTGGCCGAGAGCTTCGCCAGGCAGATGTGGCCGAATGGCGACGCGCTTGGGCAGGCGTTGCGGCTCGAACGCGATCCGGCGGAACCACCACGCGAGAGCAAGATGCCGCCACTCAGTGGGAGTTTCACGATTGTCGGTGTCTCGCGCGATGTCGCTGGATTCGCCTTCGCTGAGGGCCGGCCAACAAACGTGTACGTACCAATTACGTCCGGTCACGCCGAGACGATCCTGGTGGTACGGGTTCACGGCGATCCCGAGCGGGCTCGCAGCGAGATGCTGGAGCGGCTCATCGCGGTCGATCCGAACATCGAACAAATCGTGACGTTGAGAACCGTATCCCGCATCTCGACGTACTTTCTCCAGCTCGGGTTCTGGCTGACGCTGGTGCTGGGTGGTCTCGCCTTGTTGCTGACGTTGTCGGGCGTGTTCAGCGTGATGTCGTATCTGGTCGAGCAGCGCACGAAGGAAATCGGCGTGCGCATGGCACTGGGCGCAACAGCGAGGAATGTCGCGGCGTTGGTGCTCGGTCAAACGGCGAGGCCCGTCGGCGTGGGTCTGATCGTTGGGGCGGCCCTGGCGCTGACGACGGGGATTCTGTTGCTGACCAACCTCGAGCCGATCGGGTCGATCGTGCGCCTGCTCGATCCCATCGCCTATGCCGCGGGTCTGCTCATCATCATCCTGGCGTGCGGGCTCGCGGCGTGGGTACCCGCCATGAAAGCCGCGAATCTGGATCCCATGAAAAGCCTAAGGCACGAGTGAATGCCAATTTTCGCGGTCTGACCCCGACTTAGCGAATTGCTAAACTGATGGGGCATGCAGCAGTTTCTTGATTCGGTTGTTGCCCTCGTCATCAAGACTTCCACCGACCTGCCGCCGGATGTGCGGGCGGCGATGAAGCACGCGTTGCAGACCGAAGACGAATCCTCGCGCGCCGGGCAGGCGCTGAACATCATCAGCCAAAACATCGATCAGGCCGCCGAAGTCGAAGGCGCGATCTGTCAGGACACGGGCATGCCGACGTTCGATGTCAAAACGCCGGTTGGCGCAAACCAGATCTGGATGAAAAAACAGATCATGGACGCGATCGCCGAGGCGACGAGGCGGGGCAAGCTGCGGCCCAACTCCGTTGATTCGCTGACCGGCGAAAACAGCGGCAACAATCTCGGGCCCGGCACGCCGGTGATCCACTTCGAACAGTGGGAGCGAGACGAGGTTGAAGTGCGGCTGCTGCTGAAGGGCGGGGGCTGCGAGAACATGAACATCCAGTACTCGCTGCCAACCGAACTGACGCATCTCGGCCGCGCCGACCGCACGATTGAAGGTGTCCGCAAGTGCATCCTGCACGCGGTGTGGCACGCACAGGGCAAAGGCTGCGCGCCGGGCGCGGTTGGCGTGTGCATCGGCGGCGATCGGACGAGCGGGTACGTCGAAGCCAAACAGCAATTGTTCCGCAGCCTCGATGACAGGAATCCCGATCCGCGGCTGGCGGATCTGGAAGCAGAGATCATGCGCACCGTGAACACGCTCGGCGTGGGGCCGATGGGATTTGGCGGACGCATTTCGCTGATCGGTTGCAAAATCGGTGTGCAGAACCGGCTGCCGGCCAGCTTCTTCGTCTCGGTGGCGTACGACTGCTGGGCGTTCCGGCGCCTCGGCGTGGTGTTGGACGGATCAACCGGCGCGATCACCCGGTGGCTCTACCGCGATCCGTCGGTCCCGACCATCCCGATGATGGACCAGGCCGGTTTCAAGCGCACCGGCCGCGAAATCACTCTGCGCGCGCCTATCGACGAGGCCACGATTCGATCGCTGAACGTCGGCGATGTGGTCATCGTCAGCGGCCCCGCCTACACCGGCCGAGATGCCGTGCACCACCACCTCGCCAGCCACGCCCCGCCGGTCGATCTGCGCGGTGGCGTGATTTATCACTGCGGCCCGGTGGTCGCGAAACAGCCCGACGGTACCTGGAAAGTCACGGCGGCCGGCCCGACCACGAGCATTCGCGAAGAGCCGTACCAAGCCGACATCATCGGCAAGTACGGCGTGCGCGCGGTGATCGGCAAAGGCGGGATGGGCGCGAAAACTCTAGCCGGCCTCAAACAGCACGGCGCGGTCTACCTCAACGCTATCGGAGGAGCTGCGCAGTTCTACGCGCGCTGTATCGAGCGCGTGGATGGGGTGTCGCTGATGGAGTTTGGAACGCCCGAGGCGATGTGGCATCTACAACTAAGGGGGTTTCCGGCGATTGTGACAATGGATGCGCTCGGCAACAGCCTCCATCAGGATTTAGAGAGGGAATCGGCCCAGAAACTGGCCCAACTTGCTGTAGTAGAATGAGATAGCCATGCAAACAGAAACTACGAGCCTGACGCCGGAGACCCCGGCCCTCACGGAAGGCGTGATCACCGTCACGGAAGCGGCCGCGGGCAAAATCCGCGAGCTGCTGGCCGAAGAGGGCAAGACCGACAGCGGCCTGCGCGTGTTCGTGCAGGGTGGCGGCTGCTCGGGATTCCAGTACGGTTTGATGATCGAGGAAGCCGGCGGCGTGGGCGACATGCAGCTCGAGTCGAACGGCGTGCGACTGTTCGTCGACCCGGTCAGCATCAGCTACCTGCGCGGCGCGGAAGTGGACTTCGTCGACACCATTACCGGCGGCGGGTTCACCATCAAGAACCCGAACGCGACGTCGACCTGCGGCTGCGGCTCATCCTTCTCGGCGTAAGAAAGGCCAGTCAGGATCCATGGCCACCACCGCGGCCATTCCAGATCTCGACCGGCTGCGCCCCGCCGGAACCAAGCGGTCCAGCAAACGCGACCTGATCGTGAACGCCTTCCTGAAGCAGGAAGGCCACCTCAGCGCCGACGATCTGGTGGCGCTGATCAAGCGCGAAGATCAGCGCATCAGCCGCGCCACCGTCTACCGCACGCTGCTGTGGATGGAGGAAGCCGGCATCGCGCGGAAAGTGGACTTCGGCGAAGGCCGCTTCCGCTTCGAGCACTCGTACCGGCATCCGCGCCACTTTCACCTGATCTGCAAGAGCTGCAACCGCTCGTACGAGTTCCTCAGCTCCGACATCGAAGCGCTGATCGAAGAAGTGGCGGCGGCGCGCGCGTTCACGGCGCGGCAGAGCGTGGTGCAGATCTACGGCTCCTGCGAGGCCTGCAGCACCGGCCGCGCGCCGGAAGAAGAGACGTCCAACTCCGAGCTGCTGTTCGCGCGTGATGCGTTGCGCATCGCGATTGCGACCGAGCGCAGCGGCATGGAGTTCTATGGCCGCGGCGTCAAGCTGGTGAAAGATCCCCGGGCCCGCGAGGTGTTCCGCAAGCTCGCCACCGAAGAAGTCCATCACCTCGAGACGCTCGAAAACCGCTACCAGGAGCTGCTGAAACAGGATCCCCGGCTCGAATCGCGCCCGACCTTCCTCTTCTTCAAGGGCGCCGCGAACGGTTTGTTCTCCGCCGGCACCGAGCAGCTGCGCCGCGACGGCGTGGACGATCTCGAGGCCTACCGCATCGGCATCCGCTGCGAGCGCGGCTCGCATCGGTTCTTCAAGCGCTACGGTGAGCGCTTCGAGGATTCTGCGGGCAAGCAGATCTTCCTCGAGTTCGCCGAAGAAGAGCGCGAACACCTCGAGCTCCTGCTGCGCGAGTACCGCGCGCTGATCAAGCGCAATCGCGGCAAGGGCCACAACAGCCGCGTCAAATCGAAAGCCAGACGCCAATCCGCCTGAAGCGGACACCACGCGACCGGTTTGATCGATCTTCATCTCCATACGACCGCATCTGACGGCCGCTTGTCGCCGGTCCAGCTGGTGGCACGCGCGCGGGCCGCGGGCCTCACCACCATCAGCGTCACCGACCACGACACGGTGGCGGCCATTGCAGAAGTCGGCGAACTGGCAGGCGCCAACGGCATGCGCCTCGTTCCGGGGATCGAGATCACCGCGGTGGATGACGGCCGGGATGTCCACATGCTCGGCTACTTCTTCGATCCTGCCAGCGTGACCCTGGCGGCTCTTTTGGAACGGCAACGAGCGCTGCGAGTGGCGCGCGTCCGGGAGATCGGCGAGCGGCTGGCGGCGCTGCAGATGCCGGTGGACGTGGAGCCGATCCTGCGGATGGCGGTCGCTCACCCGGGATCGTCAGTCGGCCGTCCGCAGGTGGCCCGTGAGCTGGTGCGCGCCGGCTACGTGAGCTCCGTGCAGGAGGCGTTCGATCGCTGGCTGGCGACGGGCCGGCCGGCGTTCATTCGCCGCACCGGCCCGAGTCCGGCGGCGGTGGTCGAAGCGGTTCACACGGCCGGCGGCATTGCCTCAATGGCGCATCCCGGTGTGACGCGACGCGACGAATTGATCGCGCCGCTGGTGGACAACGGCATGGATGCGATCGAGGTGTATCACTCCGATCACCCGCCTGACGCCGAGCAGGCGTACCGCGAGATGGCACACCGCCTGGGCATTGCCACGTCGGGGGGCTCGGACTTTCATGGCGAAGAGACGCGACGCAATACGCTGGGCGCGACGACGCTGCCGGTGGCGGCATTCGAGGCGCTCGTGAAGGCTCATGAACGACGCTCTGCTTGAAATCACCGATCTGTCGAAGGACTACCACACGCTGCGGCCGCTGCGCATCAAAGCGTTGACGGTGCGCGCCGGCGAGCTGCTGTCGATCACCGGCATCGACGTCCTCGGCGCCGAGACATTCATGCATCTGGTCACCGGTGCCACGTTGCCCGAGGCCGGTGACGTCATCCTGTTCGGCCGCAACACGCGTGAGATCACCGACGGCGATGCGTGGCTGAAATCGCTGGATGGGATCGGCATGATCACCGGGCGCGGCATCCTGGTTGAGGCGTTTTCGGTGTTGCAGAACATCGCGCTGTCGCTGACGCTCGATGTCGATCCTATCGATGCGCGAGTGCGGCCACAGGCCATCACGCTGGCGAGTGAGGTCGGGATCGATCCGGGCGTGTTCGACCTGGCGGCGGGCCGCGCCGGTCCGGAGGTGCGGATGCGAGTCCACCTGGCCCGTGCGCTCGCGCTGGCGCCGAAGTTGCTGATCGCCGAGCATCCATCGGCATCGCTACCCCGCGACACGGTGTCCACGTTTGGCGCCGACCTCGGCCGCACCGCGAGAGCGCGCGGGTTGGCGCTCATCACTATCACCGCTGACGATACGCTGGCCAAAGCGGTTGGTGGATCGCGCCGGGAGCTTGTGGCTGCAACAGGCGAGCTGCGCGCGCCAAGCCGGCTGCGACAATTGTTTCAATGACGCCAGCGTTGATTCTGTTCGACATCGATGGGACGCTGCTGCTCAGCGGCCGCGCCGGTATGCGCGCCATGAGCCGGGCTTTCGAGGACGCGTTCGGCATCACCGACGCCTTCAAGGGTGAATCGTTCGGCGGCCGCACCGACTCGTATCTCGTGTCGAAAGCGCTGAAGCAGGCCGGGGTGCCCGACACCGGCGAGAATCACGATCGGTTTCGTGACACCTACTTGCCGCTGCTCGCCGAGGAAATTCAGCATCCCGGTCAGGGACACAAGGGCCTGATGCCGGGCGCGCGCGAGCTGCTCGACGCGCTGCAGGACTACCAGCATCTTCACCTCGCGCTGCTGACCGGCAACTACCGGGAGGCGGCCGCGATCAAGCTGCAGCACTTCGAGATCTGGGATTTTTTCGCGTGGGGCGCGTTCAGCGACGATCACTACGATCGCAACGAGCTGGTGCCGATCGCGCGATCGCGGGCCGAGACCTACGACATTCCAGCCGACGCGATTCAACGCGTGATCGTGATTGGCGACACTCCACACGACATTGAATGCGCGCGAGTGGCCGGCGCCAGGTCGATCGCCGTGGCGACAGGTGGCTACACGATGGAGCAGTTGAAGGACGCCGGAGCGAACGAGGTTCTCAAAGACCTTACCGATACCGCACGCGTGCTCTCGCTCTTGGCTTAGTGCCTCGTGCCTCGTCCCAAGGTTGGCGGAAGCGCCTGGGAGTCGAACCCAGCCTGCCCCGCAAGGAGGCAGCGACCGATTTTGAAGACCGGGAGGGCCACCGGGCCCCGTTCACTTCCGCGTGAATCTTATCAGTCTGCGATTCCGATCCAATAGCCCAGCAGCCGTTGCATCTCAAACAACGTGAACCGCAACGTCGCCCGCTCCGCCCACCATCGGTCCACGTTCGCCCGGTCGTAGCGGCTAGGTCGCACGATCACGGCGGTCCCGCTGTTGGACAACTTGCGCCGCATCACGAGTCGAACGCGGCGCGTATGCTGCTTCGAGGAGACAACGATGACGCGTGACATTTTTTCCGCGGTCACCAGGCGCTCGACGTAGTCGGCTTCCGCCGCGGTGCTGTTGGCTCGCTCGAGGACGTGGATGGCGTCGCGCGGCACGCCGAGGCGGAGTATGGCGTCGATCTGCACGTCAACGACCCTGGTATAGGAAACGCCACGCTCGATCAGCGCCAGCTCACCCCAGTCGATCACCTCGCGAAACAGGTAGATGCGCGGCGCCCACGCTTCTTTGTAGAGGTCGACGGCTTCGAGCTGGCGCTCGTACATCGTGCCGCCGAGGACGACGATGGCATCGCTCTTCTCGAGCGGATCCTGAACGACCAGCCACGACCCGAGACGCGGCAGCGCGACGGCGGTGACAATGAGGATTGGCGCTAGGACGAGGGCGCCGCGGCGAAGGTGACGTCTCAACGCGAACGTCCGGCCCCGAAGGGCCGGCACAGGGAAGCAAGCAGATTGGGGATTTCAGATTGCGGATTGCTGATGGTTCAGGAACTACCCTTCAATTAATCGCACGTCTCCTGCCCGAGGACCTTTCTGGGATTCCTCGACCGCGAACTCGACGCGCTGGCCTTCCCGAAGCAGCTCGAACACCGCGCCCCTGACGGAGCTGCGATGGAAGAAATGCTCCAGGCCGGATTCATCACGAATGAATCCAAAGCCCTTGTCGATAAGGAGCCTTGCGATTGTCCCGGTCGGCATAAGCCTATCCTCCGATGAACCGAGACCCGAAAAGAGCCGCCGATTAAACTGAGGCCAAAGGGGTCGCGGAAACGGCGCTCAGTCTAGGCAGGTCAACAATGGGAAGTCAAGCATACGAGCCGGCGCGGAGCCGCGTTTACCCAGCGCGACCATTGACACGCCGAACCTGCTGTTTCAGGCTGGAAATCGCATGATCCGAGGAATCGTGCTCGCCGCCGGCGCCTCGTCGCGAATGGGTCGCCCGAAGGCGGCCTTACCGTTCGGTCAAACGGGAGAAACCCTGCTTGGCCGAGTCATCCGCGCGCTGCTCGACGGCGGAGTACCCGACCTCGTCGTGGTAGCTGGCGCGCACATCGATGCCGTGCGTGAAGCCATGCCCGCCTTCGCCGGCGCTGCGCGCCCTACGCGCGTCCGGATGATCGAGCACGGCGGCTGGCAGCGGGGCCAGTTGTCGTCGCTGCTGGCCGGCCTCGACGCGATCGACGATCACGTGCTCGAAGCCGCGATCGTCATGCTCGTAGACGTGCCGCTGGTCGCGCCTTCAACCGTTCAGGCGGTGGTTGCCGAGTGGCGTCGCACGCGGGCGCCGATTGTCCGTCCGGTGCACAGTGACCGGCACGGTCATCCGGTGGTGTTCGATCGATCGGTGTTTCAGGACTTGCGGGAGGCGGATCCCGACGTGGGCGCGAAGGCGGTGTTCGCGAAACATCGTCTTGCCCTCGTCAACGTCGAGGTGAACGATCCCGGAGCGTTCGAAGACATCGACACTCCGGAAGACTACGAGCGGATTGTTAACACGTAGGCTGAATTCCCTGTCCGAGGATCTGCTGGAACACCCTCGTCGTGGCGTCGCCGTGGCCGCAGCGGTTGAGGCGATAGCGGAAGTATTCGAGCACCCAGACCACGGCGCCTTCGTTGTCGACGAACGATGAGGTGGCTGGCCGCCGCAGGTCGTCGCGATATTTGTCATCGAGCGCGATCATGAACTGCAGCCCCTCATTGCGGGGTGGGAAGGGGATGGCGCCCGTCGGCGTGAGCGCGCACACACCTGTGGTGACGCCGCTGTCGATGATCGAGAAGACGCGCGACTGCGACGTGCTGTGGTCGCACAGGCCGACACGATAGCGCGCATACTCCGATAGCCAGACCACCGCGCCTTCGGGGTCGACGAATGTCGTCACTGACGGGGCGCGCAGCCGGTCGCGATAGAGTGCGATCAACTGCTGGAAGAAGTCGTTCGGCTCGTTGCGCGGCGGGAACGTCACGTTCGATGACACGCCGCCGGAGCCGCCGGAGCCATAGAGCGAGACGGCGCCGGCGATGTCGTCGGCGGTGAGCGCGTCGAGATTGCCGACGATCGAATTCATCAGCGCGTGGACGCTCTGGCCGACGTCATCGGGATGATCGAGGCCGAGCACGTGGCCGAACTCATGCAGCGCGACGCGGCGAATGTCCCACACTTCGAGGCCGTTGGAAGAGCGCAAGGGGCCGCGATACGAATTCCACTGAATCGCGGTGTTGAACACCACGTCGGCCTCGGCCCGGGTGGTGCCGCCGATCGTCCACCGCGTGGTGATCGCGAGAGTATTGACGCCGAAACTCTCGCCGTAATAGTTGCTGTCGAAGAAGACGTGGTTGACGAGATCGCCGTCGCCACGCGGCCTGGTCGATCCGGGCACGGCCGAGAACTTCACCACGTCGATGTGGCCGCTCCAAATCGACAGCGCCTCGGCGGCTACGGCGTCGAAGCTGGGCGATCCGTCGAGCAGCGTCCCCGAAGGTGTGAGCTGCAGGTTCATGGCCACGGTGCCGTTGGGCCACTTTGAGCCCAGCGTGGCGAAACCGCGGGTGGTGTCGGAAGCGGCGAACACTGCGAACATCAGCGTGAGTGCGCCAAGGGCGCGGCGGCAGCTCATCGCGCCCTCCCGACGCGCGATTTGACGGCGGTCGCCAGCTCCGACAGACGCATCGGATTGATCGACAGCATTTGGCTGGGCCGCTGTGGTCCGAGTTGATTGACGCTGCCGAGCGACCGGCCCTCGCTGGTGCGAACGCGATCGACGCCGAAGTAGTCGCGTTCGACGCGCATCCGTCCGTGCATGAAGCCCACCAGCGGGCTAACCGCACGCTCAGCGGCCACGAATAACACGTCGCGCTGGCCGACGCGGAAAGTCGGCATGCCGACTACTTCCATCGTGGTTTCGCCGATCGTGCCGCCGAGGAAATCGAGCTGCGTGACGACTCCGGCCGAACCCTTCCAGACGTCCTCGACGCGGAACGTCACCGCGGTCCGGATGGCTCGGCCCTGTCTGATACTGACCCAGTACCCCCGTTGATCGATCACCTCGCCGACGAAGATCGTGCTGGCGCTCGACACCAGCGCGTCGAATGTCGGCGGAATGACCGTCGTCGATCGCGCGACGCTCGCGAAGGCGAGCGTACAGACCAACGACAACGGGAGAAGTCGCCGCATGACGAGACGTCCTTGAAGGCCTCGGCTAGCCGACCGTGAATGGAATCGATGCGCGGCTCGTGCCCCAGTCGATGTGGATCGTACCGCCGGCCGGCGTGTCGTCGATTGAAATCGTCAATTGATCGGCGGCTTTCGGCGCCTTGCCCAGCGTCATCGGCGCGCGGCCGAGATCGTCGCCCTTGGGATACGGAATGCCCCACTGACCGGTGCGCTTGCTGACGACGAGGTGCCACGTGCCCCCGGTCGGGATGGTGTAGAGCGTGAAGGTGCCGGCCGGGACCGAGAGGTTGCCGAACTTCAACGCGCGGCTGGTCACCAGGGTCGTGGCTTCGTCGGCGCCGGTGCGCCACTCGCGGCCCTCGTACGGATCGACATCTTTACCGGGCGTGCGGCCCTTGAGGAGCGGACGGCCGTATTCGATCGAGATGTTGGCGCCATCGACGGTCCATTCCGATTTCACGTGAGGGCTGCCGGCCTTGCCGGGATGCACTTGCGTGGTCTTCTGCGCCTGCAGGGTCGTTCCAATCATCAAAGCCGTCGCGGCCACGGTGACGGCGAGTACCGATCGCTTCATGTTCGAATCCTCCACAAGGCCGAGCTGCGTCAGCCGGGCTCCAATCCAGTATCGTACCTCAGCTCAAGTCGTACGCCGCGATGGTGTGACGATCGCGCACGTAGAGCGTGCGGCCGACGAGCGTCGGCGGCGTCCACGCGCGATGCTGCAGAATCGACGCTCGCGCCAGCACTTTCATGCCCTGCGGCGATACCGTGACGAGGCCGAGCGAGCCGTCTTCGTCGAGGACGATCAGTTTGCCGTCGGCGTGGAGCAACTGCGCGCGCGCGAACGTTCGATCCTGCCACGTCACGGCGCCGGTCTTGACGTTCATCGCGGTCAGAAACGCCGGGCCGAAATCGCCGCTCGAGGTGTAGGCGAAGTCGCCGATGCGGATGATGGTGCCGATGTGGACGCGGACGCGGTTGTTCGCCCATCGCTCGGTCACCGTGGTCTTGCCGCCGGCCTGGCGAAGCTCGAGGGCGCGGCTCCCGGTGCCGTAGGCGGACGAGAACACGAGCAGACGATCGGCGGCCGACCACACCGGATTGCTGATGTTGAGACCCCAGTCGGTGCGATGCGGGTGCGTCCACAGCGTCCGGCCGCTCACGGGATCCATACCGGCGATACGATCGCCGCCGAAGAGAACGAGCTGTTGTTGTCCGTCCACCACGATCAGGATCGGCGAGGCCGGCGAGTAATCCACGTCGCCGGCTTTCCACACCAACGCGCCGGTATTCGGATTGAAGGCGCCGACGGCCTGCCCCTTGCCGCCGATGGCGACGATGACGGTGTCGTTGTAGAGCAGCGGACTGTTGGCCATGCCGCGATCGATGTCGGGCGCGGCGTACTCCTTCATGAAGTCGTGCGACCACAACACCTTGCCGGTGCTCTTGTCGAGCGCGAAGAATTCGCGGCGCGAGCCGGCGGCGATCAGGCGGTTGCCGAGGATGAGCGGGGTGGCGTGCGGACCGGCGCCTTCCGAGTAGTCGATGCCCGCGGTCGGCGAGGAATACTTGTGCTCCCAGATTGTCTTGCCCGTGGCGGCGTCGAGCGCGGCCACTATTTCTTCCTGCGCGAAGCGTCCGCGTGACGGGGCCGCCGGCCGGTACATCGAATACAGCCGCCCACCCTCGGCGAGCACCATCGAGTGGCCTTCGCCGAACGCGCGCGACCACAGTCGCCTGGGACCAGTGGTGGGCCAGGATGTGGCAAGGCCCGTCGACGCCGACATGAAGTCACGTGTCGGACCACCCCACTGGGTCCACGACGGCTGAGGTGTTTGTGCGCCAACGGTGGCGGCCAGCAGGAACGCAAGCAAAGCAGTACGCGCAAAGAAAGTCATGGTCGATTGGACACCACAGGCTATCAAATAGTCTGGCGACGCTCGTCCCACCGTGATATTCCAGCGGCCTATGAGAGCAGTGAAAGACCTGGTGTTGGTGCTGCTGGCCGCCGGCGCCGTAGCCGCGCAATCGCGCACCGTGTCAATCGCCGTCGACGCGCTCAGGCTCGATGGCGTCCTCGCGTCGACCGTGCGTCACGACGGGCGCGAAGCGTTGAGGTTGATTGAGGCCGACAACAAGCGAGCGGGCGGAATGGCGATCGTCAATGGCCAGAAGTTCCGTGACGGGTCGATCGAGGTCGATGTTGCCGGCCGCCGCGGTCAATACGCCGTGCCGACGGATCGCGGCTTTGTCGGCGTCGCGTTCCGCATCGCCGCCGATCGCGGCAGGTACGAATACCTCTACCTGCGTCCCGACAACGGCCGGGCCGAGGACCAAGTCCAGCGCAACCACTCGATTCAATACTCGGCGCATCCGGATTTCCCATGGCCGCGGATGCGCAAGGAGTTTCCGGAGAAATACGAGTCGTACGTGGACCTGCAGTCGGGTGTATGGACGCGGATGCGTGTGGACGTCGCTGGAACGACGGCGCGGCTGTTCGTGCGCAACAACACCCAGCCGAACCTCATCGTCAACGATCTCAAGAACGGAGTGTCCGAAGGCGGCGTCGCGCTATGGATCGGCGCCGGGAGCGAGGCCTTTTTCTCGAACCTCCGGGTACTGCCTCGCTAAGTTGGGGTCAGGTCGCGAAATTTAGCGAAACGCTAAGTTGGGGCCAGGCTGCCAGTCATGAAGGCCTGACCCTTTCTTAGCGTTTCGCTAAATTTCGCGACCTGACCCCAACTTAGCGCTAGTCGTGGCGGAGGGCGGTGGTGGGGTTCATGGTGATGGCGCGGCGCACGGGGATCGCGCACGAGATGATCACCACCAGTGTGAGAAAACCGGCGACCTTCAAGAGTGTTGGCGGTGCGCTCGCATACACGCCTGCCACACCGGATGAGAAGGCATCGTCCCAGCCCATCGAGCCGGCGGTGCCAAGCAGCAGTCCCAGGAGCAGCGGCACGCGCAGCCCGCCGATGATCACACTGCCCAGCTGCCACGCTCCGGCGCCGAGCGCCATGCGCAACCCGATCTCCCGCGTTTTCAGCGTCACGCGCTGGGCGGTGACGGCGTAGAGGCCGACGATCGCCAGCAGCACGCTCATGTAGGTGACCGTGTCGGCCAGGACCGCGGACGTGTGCCGGTTCCACTGCGCATCACGCACCGCCTGCTTCAACGTCCGCATGCGGTAGAGCGGCACATCGGGATCGACGGCGTGCGCCTCGGCGCGCAACACAGCAGCCGCGGCCTCCGGATCAACGCGATGCCGGACCATGAAGGATGACGTGGCCGGCGCCGAAGCGGTAATCGGAATGTAGAGGACAGGCGACTGCGCCCCAGCGGACAGCTGTCGGATCGTCGGCGCCACACCCACCACCCTGAGCCATTGCGGTTGAGCGGGCGGTGCCTGGTTGGCGGGGCTGACCGCCACCTCCGCGTCGATCGGATCGGCGCCGCCGAGGAATACCTCCGCGAAGCGCTCGTTGACGATGGCGACGGGGGTACCGCCGATTCCGTCGAGTGCCGTGAAGTCTCGCCCCCGCAGCACGCCGAGGGCCAGGGTTTCGAGATAGCCTGGCGCCGTTTCAATGGTCAGCACTGCCGGTGTCGGGGCGCCCGGCGGCAGCTCCTGTCCGCGCACGTGCAACCGGCGGGAGCCGCTTTGGTCGCCGGGCAGCAGCGTGGCGCGCGAACTGGCGACGATCTCGCTGCGGGCCCGCAGTCGCTCCTCGAGACGAACGAAAAACTCCCGGCGTCGATCGGCCGTGGGGTATGACGCCGCAGGCAACGTGATTGACCCGGTCACGATATCCGTGGTGCTGATGTTGGCATCCGTCGGGATGTCCTGGTTCGCGATGTAGGAAGCCACCGCCACTTGCGCGAACAGAATCATGGCGAGGGCCAGCTGCACCGTCAGGAAACCGCCAGTCCAAATCCGCATGCCGGGCGTGATGGTTGCGCCCCGCCCCGCGTTCTTCAGGGTCTGGTTCACATCCGTGCGTGACGCATGGAGTGCGGGCACCAGTCCGAAGATGATGACCGTAACCAGCGCGAGGCCGCCGAGCGCGGCGAACACCGTGAGGTCCATCGTGTCGACGAACCAATATGGAAGGATGCCGTCGGGAATGCCGGCGTCGATGGCACGCACGCCGGCAAGCGACACCAGTGCGCCGATGACGGCCCCGCCGAGGGCGATGAAGCCCGCTTCGATCAGTAGTTGCACGATGACCCGCGCGCGGCTGGCGCCGAGCGAGGCACGAATCGCGATTTCAGGGGCGCGATTGAGCGCGCGCGCCAGCATCAGGTTGGCGACGTTGGCGCAGGCCACGAGAATCACGATGATACCCGCCATGATGAATTGCCACCATCCGTCGAGGGCGCCGAGCAGCTGCTCGTTCAGAGTGACCACACGCGCGCGCAGATTGCGATTGGTGTCGGGGTAGGTGCTTTCGAACCCTCCGTAGATACTCTCGATCTCGCTGCGCGCCGCTTCCACAGTCACGCCGTCGCGCAATCGGCCGACGACGAGCAGCGATCGCGCGGACCGATCGTCTTTCCAGTTCGGCCACTGACCGAGTGGCAGCCACACGTTCGCTGTGCTTGGGAACCCGGATCGATCCGGGACGATGCCAATCACCGTGGCTGGAGAGCCGTTCACCAGTACGGTCCGCCCGAGAATCTGTGGATCGTTCGCATAGCGAAGCCGCCAGGCTTCGGCGCCGAGCAGCACGACAGGCGCTTGGCCGGGCCGATCCTCGGCCGCCGACGGGAGCCGTCCCATCGACGGCGCGATGCCGAGCAGCTCGAACGCGCCGGCGGCGACATAAGTCGCGTCGAAACGATCCGGCGTCCGATCGCGATCGCCAATCGTGACCACACCGTTCACGTAGCCGGCGAGGCCCTGGAAGCTGGTTTGGCGCCGCCGCAACTCGTCGAATTCCGGAACCGAGATCGCCCGGTTGCTGCCGCGATCGTCGAAGGTCGAGATCGACATCACCCGCTCCACCTGCTCGATCGGCACGCCGCGGAACTTGAACGAGTAGACCAGCGTGAAGAACAGGTTGTTGACGCCGAGGCCGACGCCGAGCACGAGCATCGCGGTGACCGCGAAGCCGCGTTCGCGGGCGAGAACGCGCAGCGCAAAACGCACGTCCTGCGCGATCGTGTCGAGGATGCGCCACCCGCGCTGCTCGCGGTGGGCGATCCGTACGGCATCGACGTTTCCGAATTGGCGCCGGGCGGCGAGCCTCGCGTCGGCGTCGGACAAGCCGTCGCGCTTGAAATCGTCGGCCAACTGCGACAGGTGCTGCTCGATCTCGCTCGACAGACGATCTTCCCGCCTCCGCCGGAACAGCACTGCAGCCACCCGTGTCAGCCAGACGCGCATTCAGTCCTCGCGAAGCGCCGTGAGCGGATCCACGCGCACCGACCGTCTGAGCGGGCCCGCGCTCGAGAGCAGCGTGATGACCGCGAGCGCGCCAGCGATCGCGGCGAGCAGTGCCGGTTCACCAGGCGACACACCCAGCACCATCGACGACACCAGCGGCCCGCTGCCGGCAGCCAGCAGCGCGCCGACGGCAATCCCAATCGCCACGATCGCGAACATGCGACGCAGCATGGCGCGCATCACGCCGCCGCGATCGGCGCCGAGGGCCATGCGGATGCCGATCTCACGCCGGCGCTTCACCACCGCATACGCCAGCATCGCGTGCAGGCCCGAAAGCAGCAGCCCGCTGGCAATGAGGCCGAGCAGCCCAAGCGCGGCCACCGCGGCCCGATACGGGAATAGCGGGAACGCCGTGATCTGTTCGCCCGTAGCCTCCGACCGGATCGGCAGGGTGGGATCGACGCGATGAATGATCTGCCGCAGATCGGCGGGCCTGACCAGACCCGGCGTCGAGGCGCGGACGATGAGCATTGACGACGTAAACCCGGTTTGCGTCACGGGCCTGAAAATCGCGCCCCGCCGCTCTTCGGCAAGCGCCCGGTACTTCCCGTCCTCGACAACGCCGACGATTTGCATGGGCGTTCCACCACGGCCGCTGCGGACCTGCTTACCGATTGCGGTGCTGTTGCCGAACAGCCGCTCGGCCGCGGCCCGGTTCACGATCACGACCGGCGGCGCCTCGCGGGTGTCGAATCTGGTGAAGTCGCGGCCTTCACGCACCGGGACCTGCAGGGTCGCAAAATAATTCGGCGCCACATTGAAGAAAGACACCGAAAGCCCCCGTTCGGGTGCGGTCTCATCAACCGTGAAGAGCGTGGTGTTCGACTGATCGATGTGGAGCGGCATCGAGTTCGATGCGGTCGCCGACGCGACGCCGGGCAGCGACCTGGCCTCTTCGGTCACGCGCGGTATGTAGGCGTCGGCCTGCGCGGCGGTGTAGCGCGCCAACCCAAGCTCGGTGGCGGCCATCACGATGCCGTCGGGATCCCAGCCCAGCGACGCGGTGGCCGCGCGCTGCAATCCGCGCGTCGCGAGGAACGACGCATGCAGCAGCACCACGCACAACGCCACCTGCATGCACACCAGCACCTCGCGACCCTGGAACTTCCGGCCGCCGATGTCCACCGCGGCGACGCTCTTGAGCGAGCGGTTCAGATCGAGCCGCGACGCAAAGCGCGCCGGCGCGACGCCGACAACGACGCCGACGACAATGGCTGCCAGCGTCGCGAACATCAGCACCACCGTGTCGGCAGTCAGATCGAGCTGCACCGGCAACTCGGTCGGCAGGCGCCAGGCGCTGATCAGCCGCGTGCCGCCGAGCGCGATGGCCGCGCCGCCAAGGCCTCCGCACAGCGCGAGCAAGATCGATTCGGTGAGCAGCTGCCGGGCAATCCGTGACCTGCCGGCGCCCAGTGCCGTCCGCAACGCAATCTCGCGGGCGCGATCGTTGCCGCGGGCGAGCAGCAGTCCGGCGAGATTCGCGCAGCCGGTCATCATCAGCAACACGCCCAGGCCGAACAGCCCCCACACGAATGCCCGCGCCGGTCCGCCGAGCGCGTCGCCAAACAGTCCAATGCGTGTCAGCCGCCCTTCAATGGCGCTGTTGCGGGGGTGCTCCTTGCTGAGTTGAGCCACCACGGTGCCAATCGTCGCGCTGGCGCGTTCCCGCGGCACGCCGGGCCGGAGCCGCGCCACCACCATCACGTTCTCGGTCTCCCGGCGTTCCAGCCACGTGCTGCCCAGCTCAATCTGCGCCTGCATCGTCATCGGGACGAAGATCTCGGGCCGGTAGAAGATCTCCGTCCCATGGAAGCCGGCCGGAGCCACGCCGACGACGGTGAATGGCAGGCCGTTGATGCTGATGGTGCTGCCGACGATGTCGCGACGGCCACCGAAACGTGACTGCCAGGTGTCGTGAGCGAGCACGGCGAGCGTCGACTCGCCGGCCCGCACGTCCTCGGCAGGCGTAAAGAACCGACCCGCCGCCGGCGTGACACCGAGCAACTCGAAGTAGTTTCCGGTGACGAGATATCCCCACAGGATGGCCGGCTCGGGTTCGAGTCCGACATTCATCATGCTGATGCGATGACCGGCGAGCGCGGCGACGTCGAGCCGATCGCGCAAGTCGCGGAGGTCCGGGAATGAGTAGGTGGGCATGCTGCCTTGTTGCAGCTGATAGACGCTGCCGGGATCCGCGATCGGCAGCGGCTTGAGCACGATGGCGTTGACCGCCGAGAACGCCAGCGTCAAGGCGCCGATGCTGAGCGCGAGCGATCCCGCCGCGGTGAAGGAGAACAGCGGACTCTTGCGCATCAGACGGAACGCGAAGCGCCCGTCCTGCATCAGCCAGTCGATGAGCGGCAAGCCGCGCTGATCGCGGTATTGCTCCTTCAGTTGATCGACGCCGCCGAACTGTTTGCGCGCGGCGAGGCGTGCGGCTTCGCGGGTCATGCCCTTGGCAATGAATTCGTCGGTCAGCAGATCGAGGTGCGTGCCGACTTCGTCATCCAGCCGTGCATCACGGCGGCGCCGCAGAAATAGGTCCATCAACCGCGACAGCCAGGTTCGCATGGTCACTCCCTCCGGAGAGCGGCCACCGGATCGAGGCGCGCCGCCCGGCGCGCCGGCACGACCGACGCGACCAATGAAACCGTCACCACCAGAAAAGCGACGCCGGCGAGCGCGAGCGGATGGTTCGCTTGTACCTCGACCAGCGCGCCCTGCAGCGCAAATCCAGTCAACACCGCGCCGGCCAGCCCGATCCCGAGACCGATCGAGACGTGCTTCAAGGCCCGTTTCACGAACAGCCACGACACGTCCAGCCGCTGCGCTCCGAGCGCCATGCGGACGCCGATTTCGTGCGTGCGCTGGGCCGTCGCATACGCAGTGAGCGAATACAGTCCCACCGCCGACAGCACAATGGCGATCGCCGCGACGATCGAGAACACCGTGCTGGTGATGCGCTGGATCCAGCGCGACATGTACGACACGCGCTCGAGCGACTGCAGGTTGTAGAGCGGCAGGTCGGGATCGAGACGGCGCACTTCGTCTCGCAGCAGCGACGCAAACTGGTCCGGGTCGCCGCGCACGATCAATGACGACGTCGGCCCCAGATGAGCGGAGAAGGGCACATACACGACGGGTGTGTGCCCGGCAGCGACTTGTTGGCGCAGCGGCGGCGCAATGCCGACGATGGTGAATCGCTGCGGGGCAGCATTCGGCACACGCTCGTTCAGCAGCAACACTTGCCGCCCGATCGGATCGGTGCCCGGCAGAAACCGTTCGACGAACCGCTCGTTGACCAACGCGACCGCCGAACGCGACGCGGGATCGGCGTCCTCGAGACGGTTGCCGCGCACCAGTCGTAGCCCGAGGGTGTCGAAATACCGCGGACCGATCGCGACCAGCGCCGCTGTGCGCAGCGCATTCGGTTGCGGTGCGGAGTCGCCATCCATCACCACGCCGCGACTGTCGCGCGCGTTGAACGGCGGCGCGCTGGCCAGGGCGGCTGACTGCAGTCCGGTGGCGGCAGCGAGACGCTGTTCGAGCACGTCGACAAACGCCTGACGAGGCGCGCCGCTGTACTTCGGCTGCGGCAACGTGAGCCGGAATTCCCAGAGGTTCGCGGCGTCGATTGCCGAGTCGGCGCGATACACGACGTTGGCGCTCCGGACCAGTGCTCCCGCAGCCGCAAGCAGCATCACCGTTACTGCAAGTTCCGCGACTAACAGCACGGTGGTGATCCGCCGCGAGCTCGGGTTGGCCAGACCCGAGCGCCCGAATTGACTCAGCACCGTCGCCAGATTGGCGCGCGATTGATGGATGGCCGGCAGGACGCCGAAGATGATTCCGGTCGCGAGGCAGATCAACGTCACGATGGCGGCGAGCGGCACATCAAATGTGAACCGCGTCCAGTACGGAAGCCCGAACCCGCTGACTTCATTCGCGAAGGCGCGGACGAACACCGCGGCGATGACCACGCCGAAGAGACCCGCCAGCAACGCCGTCAGCACCGCTTCGACGAGCAGCTGACGAACCAGGCGGCCGCGTCCGGCGCCGAGCGCGGCGCGCAGCGACAGTTCCTGCGCGCGCGTTGACGATCGTGCCAGCAGCAGGCTCGCAGCATGACTGCAGGAAATCAGCAGCACCACCACCACCGCCGCCATCATCATCATCGGCGCCGGCTGCCAGGCACTGCCGACGTAGGCCTCGTTCAGCGGGATGATGTTGGTGCGCCGTGTTCGATCCGCTTCGGGCAGCGCCGTCAACGTCGAGACGATCGCCGAGAGCTCGGCGCGGGCCTGTTCCCGTGATACGCCTCGCGCCAGCCTGCCGACAACTCTCACCGGCGGCTGCGCCGCGGCGGCGGAGCGCATCGGCGGGAATGACGCGAGTGGGCGCCAGATCTGCATGTCCACCGGGTACGCAAATCCTTCCGGCATCACGCCGACGATGGTGGCGGCCTCGCCGTTCACGCGCACCGTCCGGCCGATCACGGTCCGATCCGATCCGAATCGATCCGTCCACAACCGATGGCCGATGATCACCACCGGCGTCGCTCCGACGCGGTCGTCCTCCGGCAGGAACTCACGGCCGAGCAGCGGCCGCTCCCGCAGTACGGCGAACGTGTTGAACGTCAGATACGTGCCGCCGAACTGATCGGCGGCATGAACCTCGTCGCCGAGAATGATCGGCGAATCGACCTCGGCCGACAGGCCGTCGAAGCTGCGCGATGCCGATCGCCACGCGTCGACAATCGCGAACGGGAT
>Ga0187893_10001258_pt1 | contig 62402 bp, 44 predicted proteins | sample MA1701074metaG_FD_139574 | JGI IMG/M metagenome (GOLD analysis project Ga0187893, IMG submission 139574) | White microbial mat communities from a basaltic lava cave in the Kipuka Kanohina Cave System on the Island of Hawaii, USA - MA170107-4 metaG ... | reverse complement strand
GCCACTGCTGCCCGGGATTGCGGGCGCGGAACCCGCCCTCCACGCTCACGGCCGCGTGGCGGTGCCGCTCGTACTCTCCGCGGATGCTGCTCCAGTCTGAATGGGTCAATCCTTCGGGAGGGGTGTCCTGACTTGATCCGACGTCGGCCGGCCGATCACCGGCCCCGACGCCAGTCGAGCCTTGCTCCCCGTTTGCGGCCATGAATACCCGCACATTCCCGCGGGCCCAGGGAATCGGGCTGCCGCCCGCGGCAGTCCCGAACACGCCCTGCGGCGGTCCCAGGCGTTTACCGTTTCCCTTGTTTGCGTGGATTGATTCAACGGCGGAGCTGCGGCGACTGCCGCGGATGCTGTCGGGATCGGTCTTTGGGGCGCCAACCTCTGCTTGCCGCGGTTCGTTGGGTTTCGTTTTCTTGTTGGCTCCGCCTTGATCCGACACTCCCCAAGCGGCGACGAACGCAAACGTCACGACCGACGTGCAAATGGCCCGCATCTTGCTACTCCTCTCGCGTTAAGTTTTTTCTCGCAGAAGCTTCGGACGGCGTCTGCGGCCGGCCCGACGGTCAAAAAACGGAGAGCATTTTACCCCCACCCCGCGGGCTTTGCAAGAGGCCGCGCGAGATACTCTTCATCCCGATGCTGGTTTTGGACCGATTGGGGTGTGTGCCGCGACGGGGAGCCCTTGCCAAATGACGCGGCTTAAGCCGCCGGTGCTTTGCGCCGCGACGTGAAACGTCGGTCATTTGTCAAGGGTGGTGAACCTTGCTATTCGCGGGGACATTCTGGACTTTTTTGGGCGAGTTCTCTCAAATGGGGCCGGATTGAGGAAAGGCTTCAGACGCTGAAGTCGGCGCTCGCACGATCCTGTATCCGAACGGAAGCGCAATCATGGCAACAGGGGTACACGCGCATGCGGGTTCCGTCGCAGCGACATAAATAGGCGGCAGGAGACTTGCTTCGCGATCGGCATTGTAATCTGCAAGTCGAAAAGCCGTGTAATCGCAGAATACGCATTGCGCGACCTGACCAACCCGATCGGCGTCAGTGAGCACCGGCTGACGACATCGCACCCGCCCCATCTTCAGGGCCGTTTGCCGACGGTCGAGGAGTTGGAGGCTGAACTGGCTCCTGGCGATCACGCGACAAGAAGCGCTCCACTGCTCGAGCCGGGTTCCACCGCATCGGACGCTTGAGGAACGCCGAATCTCCTGTACCCTTGGTGCGGAGAGTACGGATATCGACTCGCGCACCACAGGAGCCATGAATGGCGTTTGTCAAGGTAAGCACGGCGGTAGACTTCCCCGCACTCGAGCGGCAAACGCTTCGGTTCTGGGAAATGGAGTCCATTTTCGAAAAGCGCCGACGGATGAATGAAGGCAAGCCGCCGTGGTCATTCCTCGACGGGCCGATCACGGCCAACAATCCGATGGGCGTTCACCACGCATGGGGGCGAACGTACAAGGACGCTTTTCAGCGCTATTTCGCGATGACCGGGCATGAGCTTCGCTACCAGAACGGGTTCGACTGTCAGGGTCTGTGGGTCGAAGTTGAAGTCGAGAAGGAGCTGGGCCTTTCCACCAAGCGCGACATTGAAAGATATGGATTGGAGAAATTCACCGAGGCCTGCAAAGCCCGTGTCCACAAGTATGCAGCCATTCAATCGGAGCAGTCCAAGCGGCTCGGTTTTTGGATGGACTGGGACAACTCCTACTACACGATGTCGGACGAGAACAATTACACGATCTGGTCCTTCCTGAAGAAGTGCCACCAGATGGGGTACCTCTACAAAGGCACCGACGTGATGCCCTGGTCGGGAAAGGCCGGCTCGGCGTATTCGCACATGGAAATCGCCGAGGGACGGCGGCTGATCACGCACACGGCCGTGTTCGTGCGGTTTCCGCTTCGCGGAAGGGCCAACGAATTCCTGCTCGTATGGACCACCACGCCGTGGACGTTGACCTCGAACACCGGCTGCGCGGTCAACTCCGAACTCAACTACGGCAAAATTCGGGCGAAGCGCGACGGGGCGTTGTATTACCTGGCCGACGCAAATCTGAAATTCGACCGGCTGGCCAAAGAGTACAAGGAAGGGTTCGGCAATGCCCCCTGGCCGAATGACGTGCCCAAGCTCCGTCCGCTCCATCAGATTTTTCAGGAACAGGGCGGATACACGATCGAAGGCACGATTCGCGGCGCGGAGATGATCGGCTGGACCTACGACGGCCCGTTCGACGAGTTGCCCGCGCAGCAGCGGCGAGGCGGTTTCGCGGAGCCGCTCGACTTGATCCCGGCCGACGAGCGCGCCTGGCAGAGCGGGCGCGAAGGGCATCGCGTTTTCGATCCCGGCAGGGATTCCAAGGGAAACGTGTACGTGCTTGCGGGCGAGGGTACGGGCATTGTCCATTCCGCGCCGGGTTGCGGCGATGTGGACCATCTCTGGGGCCGACAGCAGAAGCTTGTCGCAATCGCACCCCTTGATGCAGAAGGCCGCTTTATCGATGGCTTCGGCCAGTTCACTGGCAAACGTGCCATCGACCGCGATACCGTGGAATTGATCCTGGCTGACCTGAAACAGAAGGGGCTCCTGGTCGCGACAGAGCCGTATCCGCACGTCTATCCACACTGCTGGCGAACGGGAGATGAGCTTGTCTTCCGGCTGGTGGACGAATGGTTCATCTCAATGGATTGGCGGGAAGAGATCAAGGCGACGGCGCGGCAGGTGAACTGGCTTCCGCCGGCGATGCGCGGACTCGAACGCGAGATCGACTGGCTCACCACGATGAAAGATTGGATGATCTCCAAGAAGCGCTTCTGGGGATTGGCATTGCCCATTTGGGAATGCGAGAAATGCCGGCATTTCGCGGTCATCGGCGGCAAGGGGGAGCTCAAGGAGCGAGCAGTTTCGGGGTGGCGGGAGTTTGAAGGCCAATCACCGCACCGGCCCTACGTCGATGCGCTCAAAATCCGCTGCGAAAAGTGTGGACACGCCGATGTGTCGCGCGTGCCGGACGTGGGCAACCCGTGGCTCGACGCGGGGATCGTGGCGTATTCCACCACGCGATACAACTCGGATCTGAATTATTGGGACAAGTGGATTCCGGCGGACCTGATTACCGAGTGCTTTCCGGGCCAGTTCCGCAATTGGTTTTATTCCATTTTGGCCATGTCCACGATGATGGAACTGGGTAAGCCCCGGCGACGACCACCGTTTCGTAATCTTCTCGGCCACGCGATGGTCCTCGACGAAAACCGCCGTGCGATGCACAAATCCGATGGGACGGCCATCTGGTTCGAGGAGGCCGCCGAACAGATCGGCGTGGACACGATGCGCTGGATGTATTGCGCCCAGCCGCCAACGACGGACCTGGCATTTGGATTGCGGCATCCCACGGAGGAAATCACGGTCCGTGACCAGGACGGGAGCACGATCACGCACACCGTGGACGGGGCCCCGTTGTGCAAGGTGTCCTCCACTCCGGCGGATGAAACGCGCCGGCGCGTGCTGTTGACACTCTGGAACACCTATTCCTTTTTCTGCAATTACGCTCGGCTCGACGGGTTTGACCCGAATGCGCCACAGGTGCCGGTGTCCCAACGACAAGAAATCGATCGCTGGATTCTTTCCGACTTGCAACTCGTCGTCAAAACCGCGCGAGAGCACTTTGAAAAGTTTGAGTTGGCGCCGATTTGCCAAAGGATCGAACGATTTCTGGAAGACGTGAGCACCTGGTACGTCCGGCGGAACCGGCGGCGCTTCTGGCGAGGCCGAACCGAAGGGGACGCGGATAAGCTTTCCGCCTATCAAACGCTGTACGAAGTCTTGACGACTCTGACGAAGGCGACGGCCCCGATTGTTCCGTTCGTCAGCGAGGAGATGTACCGCAACCTCGTCGCAAAGCAGATCGCCGGGAGCCCGGAGAGTGTTCACCTGTGCGAGTACCCCACGGTGGACGAGGGCCGAATCGATATCGAGCTTTCCGAACGGATGCGGCATCTATTGCGAACGGTGACGATGGCGAGATCCATTCGCACGGCGACGAAACTGAAAGTCCGCCAGCCGCTGGCAACGATGATCGTGGCCTCGCCCCATGAGGTCGCGCGGCGCGGTGTCGAGCAGCTTCGTTCTCATGTGATGGAGGAGCTCAACGTGAAGCAGCTCGAAGTGCGTGAGAGCGCGGCCGACCTGTGTACGATCCACCTTAAAGGGAACATGGCACTCCTCGGCCCGAAGTTTGGGAAGCAAGCCGGCGCGATCGTCAAAGCACTCGGACAGGCCGACGGGCGTGCCGTAGCCCAGGCCGTGGCCGACGGACGAACCTGCGACGTTTTGGTTGACGGATCGGCCGTGGTCCTTGAACCGGCGGAGATCGTGGTCAACAAAACCTACGCGGAGGGTTGGGCGGCCGCAGAGGAAATGGGCACGGTGGTGCTCCTCGATACGCGGATCACACCGGAGTTGAAGGCCGAGGGTTTTGCGCGAGATATCGTGAGAAACGTGCAGAATCTCCGAAAGGACGCCGGACTGGAGATGCAGGATCGGATTGGATTGAGCGTTGTAACGAATTTGCCTGCGATTCGCCAGGCGCTCGAACAATTCGGCGAGTACATCCGGCGGGAGACGTTGGCGATCGAGCTTTCGTTCCAACCGATGAGCGGCCCGGCTGCGCAGGCGGAATTGACGATCGATGGACAATTGCTCACGATCGCATTGCGACGGGAGAGCCCCTCGGGAATCTGAGGTTTCAGATTTGAGGTTTCAGATTTGGGAGTTCAAATTCCAGAACGGTTCAATTTCGGTCGTTGGGCGAATCAGGGCGGGCCGGCGAACGGAACACCAAAGGCTGCGCTGGGTCGCGCGGAATAAGTTTGCCGCGCGTATCTCGCGGAGGCGCTGCGCGATCGGCTTGAGATCGATCGCCTTTGGCGACACAATCTCGGCTGATGGCTGAAACCGCACCCACCGTCCGACCCATCATCGGGCTGGAGATTCACGTCCAGCTTCGGACGCGGACGAAGATGTTTTGTGCGTGTCCGGTGCGCTTCGGCGCGCCGCCGAACTCATGCGTGTGCCCGGTGTGCCTGGGACATCCGGGGTCACTTCCCGTTCTGAATCGCCTGGCCGTGGAGCAGGCCATGCTCGCGGGACTGGCCCTGGGATGCGAAATTGCGCGCTTCACGAAATGGGATCGCAAGAATTACTTCTACCCGGACCTGCCCAAGAATTATCAGATCAGCCAGTTTGACCTGCCGATTGCATCCAAGGGCCTGTTTGAATTCCCTGTGGGGGCCGAATCGAAGAGCGTGCGGATTCGCCGCGCCCACCTCGAGGAGGATGCGGGAAAGAATCTGCACGAATTGCCCGGCTCCACCCTGGTGGACCTCAACCGGGCGGGCACACCGCTGCTGGAAATCGTCACTGAACCTGATCTCACTTCCGCCGAGGAGGCCTACGCCTTTTGCACGGAACTACAACGGCTCGTGACCTATCTCGAGGTCAGCGAGGCCAACATGCAGAAAGGCCAGATGCGCTTCGAGCCCAACGTCAACGTCGCCCTGCGAAGCGGCGAAACCGAAATCCGCACGGCCATTTGCGAGATCAAGAATCTCAACAGCTTCCGCTCGGTAAAGAACGCCATTGACTTTGAGATCCAACGGCACGTGGCGACCTGGCAAACGAATCCCGATTACGTGTTCGGACGGGCGCCCAACGAAAACCGCGGATGGGACGACGATCGCGGAACCACCGAGTTTCAACGGGGCAAGGAGGCAGCTCACGACTACCGTTACTTTCCCGACCCGGACCTGGTTCCCGTGGTCGTTTCCGACGCGATGTTGAACGAAATCCGTTCAAGGCTTACGGAGCGACCCATCGCCCGCCGCGCCAGGTTCATCCGTGAATTCGGGCTTGCGGCCAAGGACGCGGAAACGATCGTGGATCATCGTCCCACGGCCGACTTGTTCGAAGCTGCCGTTCTCGCCGGAGGACCCGCCGAAATCGTGGGGAAGCAGTTCGTCAATGTCTGGCTAAAGCTGGCCCACGATCGCGGGGGCTCCGTTACGGATTTGTGCGTGGCTGCGGATCGAATGGCGCAATTGGCAACGATGACCGCGAACGGAACCGTGAGCAAAACGGCGGCCAATCAGATTGCCGAGGCCATGCTGAACCAGAGTGATTCACCCCTTGAGTTGGCCGACAAGCTTGAACTCATTCAAGTCCAGGACACTGACGCCACGCAGTCTTGGGTGGACCGAGCCTTCGTCACAAACGAGCAAGCCGTTAGCGATGCCCTCGCCAACCCGAAGAAAAAACAGGCCGCGATTGGTTTCCTTCGAGGGCAGGTCATGAAGGCCTCCGGAGGAAAGGCCGACCCGAAACTGGTGGGTGAGCTCATCGAAAAGCGGCTGAAAGCGCGCAACCCAACTGCCCCTTGAACTCGTTGAGTTCAAGGGATTCCCACCCATTCCGAAACCCGCAGCAAACCGGTTGTCGAAAACAGATCTTACGGCGCCAAGTTAAAGGCCCGAAAAACAAGGTCGGTGATGAAATCGGTGGTAATCGAGTTTGCCAATCCGGCGGCGATCGCATTGAAATCGACCGCACAACTACTTGCCTGAAGCAAAACCGCCGAGCCCAACAAAGGCGTTACCACTCGTACCCATTTGCGAACGCGCTGCCTCATCGTTACCTCCCTTTCTTGGTTCACGCTCGAGGTCGAATCGCCATCGTTCGCGGTTCAGGCACGACCCAAAACACATTTCTACGATTTTCCGTCCCCCTTTTCCGTCGCACCCGCGGGGTCTAACGGGCGGATCTCGCGGACGATTAACACCGGCACCGGATTGACTCCGCCGACTTGGAGTCGCTTCTCCGAGGCCTGTACGCCCACGTATCGCCCAAGGTACGCTTCCACCTGGACCGGCGAATCCTGGGGCAATTCCACATAGGCTACGGTCTGTCCATTGCCCTTGCTAGGGTCCACCAGGCGGTAGCGCCGCGGTACCGTACCGGCCGGATACAACGCGCTGACGCGAAGCTCACCCTGGGCGTCAAAGCCGGTTAATCCTCCCGGAACCACCTTAAACCCGGCGTCGGCACGTTCCTCCGTGATCTTGCGCCGCTGAATGTCGGTTTCGTCGCTGAGGCTCTGAATCTGCTTGATGGTAGCCACCAACTCTGCCATCTGGGAAAGCTGAGCCACCCGCGCCGACGCATACTGTCGCGCCATATCATCTTCAGTTTGATCGGCGACCATCCGAAAACCGGCCAATGCCGGTTCAAGATTCCGTTCCTCAGCCGATTTGCCAACTTCGGCGGCCAGCGCCTGCTCCGCCCTTTCCAACGCCCTCCGTTGCGGAGTGGGAGGAAGTTCAGCAAGCGACGATGGAATCTCTTCAAGGGATGATGAGGAAGCCCGACCTTCAGACTTGCGATTGGGCACGCCAATATCATTCAGGCCGGATGGTGTCGAAGATGTGCCGGCGCTCGATGTCGAAGCCAGGGAGGTTTCCTTCTTCGAATCTGACACCTTGTCCATATTCGGCATCACATCCACCATCGATTCGAGGGTCCGGCCCGGAGAGGCATCAGCGATCGCCCTGGAACCACCGGCGGTGCTCGACAATGGACCGGCGTCGGGCGATCGTTCCACACCTTCCGCGTCGAGTTTCAAACGAGCCTCGGACATTCGTTCCACAAAGGTCCGATGAATCCAGAGCGTCGCAGTCGGCGGCGGCTCCACGCGCAGAAATCCGTCTTCATTCCTCCCCAGGATTCGAACTTTTGCCCCTTTGCCGAGTATAGCCTGGATCGTGTATTTCTGGTCGCTCAACGACGAGCCGGTGCGAACGCGTACATTGTCACCATTGATCACGCCGTTCTCGTTGTCGACCGTGTCAACGTATTCGCCGGAAATCAGTCCGTACGACTCCTTGGGCGGCACGATTTCGTACCATTCGCCCTGCTCGCTGACGATGGAAACACGGTCGCCGGGTTGGAGTTTGCAAACAGGGTAGTGATTCTGGCTCGCCCCGCTGCGGACATAAACGTCGCGGGCGGTCACCTCCCCCACGTCGATCGGCGTTTTCGCGGGCGGCGATTGGGCGTCGATTCCGCTCGCGAACCCCAGCAGGCTCAACAACCACAGCGCAACGCTCATTCGACTCTTCTTCATCGTTTCAGACATGTTGGGCACTCCTTTGGCCGACGCGGAAGCCGCCTCCCTGCACAATTCCATCGGTTAAGCATGGGACCGTACCGATCCTCCACGCTGGTGTCAACCCCGCTGGTTTTCACATGTGTGGTATGTCGTCATGGATTTGGGGTGCCGAATTGGAATCTGTTTGCACGGCACGGGTCCCGGCAAGCCGGAACCTGCCCGTGTGGCCTGTATGATTTCAAACCCGTGGCCTTGACTTGAATTGCCCCTGGTGATAGGGTCGTTTTGGGGTTTGGCCGCGCATCGACGTCGAATCGTCAGCGTCCGGGCCGAATAGGTTCGTCTTATGGTTCGCCGAATCTGCAGTTTCCTGGTCTTGCTGGGCTTCCTGCCCGTTAGTTCAGGTTGGATTCATGTTGCCCATCATCAAGAAAGCCATCATGGCTCCGGGCAGGAATCATCGCATGCTCAGGATTGCGACCACCCGAAATCCGATCATGATTCTGGTGCGCAGGATTGTCCGACCTGCCATTTCTTGACCCAAGCCCGCAGCGGCTGCTGTATCGCACCCTCGCTTCAGCTAATCGACGCCGCAGCAGCTCCACTGGTATGGACCGTTGCCGTCTTCGACGAACCTATTCAAGCAGCGGAATTCATTCATCCGGTCCCTCGCGGTCCCCCGCAACTCCAGTAAGCACCTCAGAATGAATTGACCGAGCGGTGTGCTTTGGTGCGCGCGGAGTTCGCGCGATCCTGGCCGCTTGCCGCATCGCAAGGTTGGTTCGCTTTAGGAACTTGATTACCGCGTGGCCATGCCGCGTGCCACAAAACAAACCGCTCGGTAAGAAAATGCTGTCGTCCGCGACGAAAGAATCGCAGCGGGCGGATGGATCGTTCGACCATCGTCCAACGGACGAATGCGATGGCCGGCTCAATTGCGACACAATCCAACGCGGCCAAGGGCCGCGCCTGATCCTGCGACTATTGGAAGGCTTTTCATGAATCGACTTGGATGCAAATACCGTCCGCCGCCGGTCGTGTTCCGGGGCTTCACTTTGATCGAACTCCTCGTGGTGATTGCGATCATCGCTCTGTTGATTTCGGTTCTGCTCCCCAGCCTGAACAGCGCCCGTGCGTTGGGCAAACAGGCGACCTGCCTAAGCAACATGAAGAACATGATGGTGGCGGTGGATCTTTATGCGAATGACCACGGGGATGCCTATCCGCTGAGTCGAGCGCACGGCGGGTTCGCCCAAGGCGGGTGGATCAAATCGCTTAAAAACTATGTAGGGTCCGAAATGCTTTATCGCTGCCCGGCCGACCAAAGCGACAACTGGTTCGTGGAAGGAGTGACCCCTCCGGGAAAGGCGCGGATCAACAGCTACGCGACCAACGTTTACATGAGTCCGGCCGTCCGACCTCCCCGAGGGGCTCCCGACCCGCGCCCGCTTTACGGCTTTACCAAACGAAGCTTGGTACCGTCACCGGGAGACACGATCTTTCTTGGTGAGATCCGCGACACTCGGCTTCAACAGATTCCGGAGGACCATATTCATGCGGACCGTTGGGTTCCGGGCTTAACGGGAGTTCCGGCCGGGGAGCCGAGCGCCGAGATCGCCATCGGCCGCCATTCCAAGAAGAAAGAGAACTACGCTTATGCGGACGGGCACGCCATGACCCACAAGATCAACGAGACATTCCTTTATGACGAAATCGAGGCGCGGGTCGTGCGCGACCATTGGGACCCCCGGTTTCGGCAGAAACAACAAGATGCAAGGAAGGGAGAATAGACCATGTGCATTCGCTTGCGATGGGGCGGCGCTGTCCTTGGCGCCTTCGCTTCATTGCTTCAGGGCCAACACCAGGACCTTTTCGTGGGTCACAGCCCGCCGCACCCCCACGTGGAGCCTACGCCGAAGAACCCGTGTCCGACCGATGCGCGGCGCAGGCTTTTCCTCGCGGACAATGACGCCGTGGGTGGATCGATTCCTCCGGACGGCGGCGAACCGGCGAATGCCGGCCTGCCTATTGAGTTTGCCCGAGTCGCCATATCGGGCCCATTTGCCAGGCCGGAGTTCGGCGGATTCGTCTGGTTCGCAGTTCAGCCCGGTCTGAACTTCATTTCACCGGAAAATGAATGCCACGGGATGAGTAGCAGCGCCGCCGGAGGCCCGTTCACGGTTCGCCTGGAACGATTGACTTTTCCCGACGAGATCAATCTCGCCATGGCGGACAGCTTCGGCGTGCCGATTCTTCGAGAAAACTCGACCTCCTGGGCGTTTGGAAACAGCAGCGACGGCGGGCATACTCATGCATTTTTCTTTTCTTATCGGCCGGGGTCTTACCTCGGCGAGTTCCGATTCTCGTCGGATCGATTCCAAAACTCCGTACCATTCACGCTGACTTTCAATACCGGAGACACATGCGGCCGCCCGGTGCCCATTGACCTGTCCTCAATCTTCAATGCCGACGTTATCGATAGCGATGCGACGGACCAACCGGTGCCGTTTGATGGCGCTGGGCATTATTGGCTGCTCAATGGGCATTACGATACCGACCAAGGGCTGCCTTCCAACGGCCGCCTCGACGTCTTTCAGCTTGGCGACGCTGACGGGGAATCGCTCCGGGGTAGTCAGAGAAACGCACTCTTCGATGATGACGATCTCTCAACTCTCGCGCAAATAGATCTGCTGGCGACGGGACGAGCCGGGCGTTACCTGAGCATGGAAATCCTTCTCGCCGCCGCGGGAGCGGCCGGAAACTACACCCGTTCCGACGAACTCATGGTCACTCTGCAATACACATCGGGCAACGATCAACGGGTCCCGATTCGGCAGGCCGATGCGGCGCCTTCGTTTTTGCCCATTCGGGATTGGAGAATCGCTACGTCGCCTGTCCCGATGCTCGCCGTGGGCCGAGCTGGAAACCGCAACGGCGGAGGCTTCGTGCGAAGCAGCGGCTCCGTCGTGGATGCCTCTTCCCCGCCCCATGATTCGTACTACTTCTCCCGAGTGGTCTTTCCCCTCGATGCCGCAAGAACGCTCCAGCGATTCCGGTTCGGTGACTACACCGGTCGAGGGCGCTTGGGCGTGTTTGCGGTGACGGTCTTCGCCCCTGAAATCTGCCCCGACATGGATGCGGACAACGACGGAGACGTGGACGAAGACGACTACGCGGAGTTCGCGGATTGTTTCTTCGGCCCCGTGGAATCGTACGACGACGCCGATTGCATGGCATTCGATGCGGATCGCACTCAAACTGTGGACTTGGCGGATTTGAGCGAGTTCCAGAGACGGTATCGCCCACGCGGGCCGTAGTCGCACAGATTTCAGGAAGTTGGAGCTTCGCGAAATTGTGGGGAGGGAAGCTAAGGGAGGCGCCGGCGCAGTCGAACCTTGACGGGGTCAACGGCTGCGTCCGGCCGCCTCGGTTGAACTCTCGATGCTAGCCAAAAGGAAGGGGGGTGTCAAAACGAAGGGCCGAGACCGGGCCCTTGCCGCGCGGATAAATCACTCATTTCCGCACGGCGCAAAAAAGGATGATTGGATTGAAATGAAGAAATGGCATGGAGAGAAGGAGTAAAAAATATGAGAGGGTTGGATTCAAGAATACATCGAATAGCATGGAGATATTCGGGGCTGATCTTATGCATCGTCAGCGGCCACGCCGCCGCACAGCACACGGATTTCGTGGTCGCGCGCGACGCCTCCAACACACTGGCGATGGAGGCTCCGGATGAACGAATCTTGACGGGTGATGTTCCGATTCGCCTCGAACGGATTGAATCGGGCCCGCTGGCGGGATTTTATGCGCTGAATCAACCCGGCTGGGAGTCCATCGAGGCCGACGAGCCGGATGAAGGGTTGTTCCTCTTGCAGACTCCACACCGCGTCGCCCTCAAGCGACTGACGTGGGAGCCGGGATTTCAGATGTTTGACGCTGCCCTGCAGCCGATCCTGGAGAATGACGGTGATACCTACGAATTCGCACAGGGTCCGCCCGGTGCGATTCATACCGATCTGTTCTTTGCTCTCGAAAGCGGTTCGTTTTCGATCCGGGACGAAGTTGTAGGGACGTTTCAACTTGTCGATCTGCAATCGACGCATACCGCGTCCGATCCATTCACGCTGCGGTTGCGCGTCCCCTTGAACGCGCCGGCGGTTTCGACGTGGGGCGTGATCCTTGCGGGGCTTCTTACGATGGCGGCCGGAACGTGGGCGCTTCGTTGTGCATCAACATAACGTAGGCCGCAATGCCCCCTTCGCGTTGTCGACAGGACCTGGCTCGTCATGGTTGACGGGCCAGGTCCTGTTGTTTCTCCCTGATAGGGAACCACGAACCCACCTTGATCTCTCCCGATGTCGATGTCTATCGACTATACTCCCCCGTGTGGTTGCAATCGAACCATACAGCCGTGGGATCACCGTTGAACCGCTCGGTTTTCGGGTTGCCATGCCCGCGGCCATTCGAGCTTTTTCGCAGACCGATCGACCTGCCGTACTCGAAAGCTCGCTTTACCACCCAAGATGGGGTCGCTACTCCATTCTGACATGCGACCCGGTGGATGAGTTCGTGGTCTCCGCCGACGACGGTATCTGTCCGTTTAGCGCATTCGCCGATCAACTTGGCAGCCACTCCGCAAAGGTTCGACCTCCCATTGCCCTTCCCTTTTTCGGTGGTTGGATTGGGTATTTCGCTTTTGAGGCTTCAGGCCCGACTGACTTATGGAGCCGCTCGCATCCTCAAATACTTGGTGCGGAACGGACAACTTACGATGGGCCGCTTGCGCGATTTCATTTGTACGATTCGGCGGTCGTTCTGGACCATCGCGATGACACGGCCTATGTGGTAACGTCCGACGTGGAAGGGATCGCGAATCAGCGACCGGCGCGGCGGCGTCTTCGCGGATTGCGTTCCTTGATGCTCGAGGCCCGCGCCCAACACAAACCTCGCGGATCGGATTCCGGTCTGAGAATCGATCGCGACGCCGTCGCGTCAGTGGTCTCCGACGCCGCTCTTTCATTGTCCCTCGACCGATATATGAGTGCCGTGCGTGCCGCCTTGCGGTACATCGCCGCCGGCGACGTCTTTCAAGTTAACCTCGCCCAACGCTTCACCCTCCCCGCGCGGCAGGACGCGTTGAAGACCTACCTCCAGCTTCGCGAACTCACCCCGTCCTATTGTGCCGCCTTCCTGCCATGGGGGGCCCCTGATGTCATATCCGCATCACCCGAGCTCTTTCTTCGTGTGCGTAACGGTCGCGTCCTTACCCGCCCAATTAAAGGCACGCGCCCTCGAGGCGCGAACGCTTCGGCGGACGCCCGCCTTCGGCGCGAACTGGAACGAAGCGAAAAAGACGGCGCCGAGCTCGCCATGATCGTGGACCTTCTTCGCAATGATCTCGGACGAGTGTGCGAGATCTCCTCGATTCGCGTGCAACGCAAACGTGAGTTAGAAACCCATCCGACCGTCTTCCACCAGGTGGCCACGATTCGCGGCCGGCTCGAGCCCGAAAAAACTTCGATGGACCTGCTCCGCGCCACGTTCCCGGGCGGCTCGATCACCGGAGCCCCCAAACTTCGGGCCATGCAGATCATCCGTGAGCTCGAACCCGTGCCTCGTGGTGTCTACTGTGGCGCGATTGGAATCATCGGGCTCGACGGCTCGCTTTGCCTGAATCTCCCGATCCGAACCATCCTTCAATCCAAGGACCGATTGCACCTGCACGCCGGAAGCGGCATCGTCGCGGACAGCACTGCCGAGAGCGAATGGCTCGAGGTGCTCGCCAAGGCGGCCGCACCCCTGGCCGCTGCGCAACCCGGATCTAGCCTTGCCGAACACGAACTCGCGGAGGCCGCGATTTGACCGCCGTCGCATGGTTAAACGGAGATTTCGTCTCCGCTGCCGAAGCCCGGATCAACATCTTCGACGGCGGATTCCTGCACGGCGCGGGTCTCTTTGAGACTATGCGGGCGGAACATGGATGTGTTTTTCGGATTGCAAGTCACTTGCGCCGGTTGTGCGCGTCTTACGAGAAAATCCTTCGCCCTATGACCGTGGATTCGCTTCCCAGCCATGCCCAGTTCCAGGAATTGCTTAATCGGAACGAGCTGGAAACAGCCCGGGTTCGCCTCACCGTTACCGCGGGCTCCATGAAAGAGGCGGATTCCAACCAAGGCGGCGCTTTGACAATTTGCGCCACCGCCGCCCCGCTCGCCGCCTACCCTCAGTGCCTTTTCGATGAAGGAGTTCACGTGATCGTCTGCCCCTTTCGCCAAGGCGTGGACGATCCCCTGGCGGGGCACAAGACCACGGCGTATTTGTCGCGGCTCCTCGGCCTTCGCGAGGCCGCCAAAGTCCCCTGCATGGAGGCCGTCTGGTTCACGACGCGAAATGAACTCGCCGAAGGCTCGATCAGCAATATATTCGTCGTGCGAAACGGCGTGTTACGTACTCCCCCTTTGACCACGCCGGTCGTTCCCGGAATTGCGCGTTCGGTCGTCCTGGAGTCGGCCGCCGAGCTCGGCATCGAAACTCAGGAGTCTCCCCTACACATCGGGGATCTCCTGGACGCCGAGGAATGCCTTTTGACCAACGCCATCATGCAGGTCATGCCCGTCATACGCGTCGAGCGGCGCGACATCGGCGGAGGAAAAGTCGGAAATATGGCGAAAAAACTGCTCGACGCCTATCGCGCCAAGGTTCGTGCGGAGTGCACCCGATCATGAAAACAAACCGCAAGCGAACACCCGCCCTGAAGATTCGCGACCTCTGCGATGCCATGGAAGCGATCGCCCCCACCGAACTGGCTCAAACCTGGGACAATGTCGGCTTGCTGGCCGGCGATGAACTTGCTCGGCTGCGCCGAATTCATCTCTGCGTCGATTTGACGGACGCCGTGGTTCGGGAGGCGGCGGCCGGGCGGGCCGACGCCGTGGTGGCCTATCATCCGCCCTTGTTCAAACCGGTTTCGTCCTTGCGAATGGCGTCCGCCGGAGCCGAAGCCCACGTCTTCGAGTGCGTCCGCCGGGGCATTGCAGTCTACTCCCCGCACACCGCACTGGACGCGTCCGCGGAAGGAACCAACGATGTGCTCGCCCGCATTTGCGGCCTTGAAGACGTGGCGCCGTTGGAGTTCGCCGAGCCGGCTTCATCGCAGGAAGTCAAAGTGGTGACGTTTGTGCCTTCGGAACACGTGGAACGGGTCGCTTCTGCAATGTTTGACGAGGGTGCCGGCCGCATCGGCGACTATGCCCAATGCAGCTTTCGAATCGGGGGCCAGGGCACATTTTGCGGGGGCGAATCCACCCAACCGGCCGTGGGTCGTCGCGGGCGACTGGAAGTCGTGAATGAAACCCGCCTCGAATTGGTCGCGCCCCCGCGTGCGTTACCGGCGATCCTCGGTGCATTGCGCGGCGCACATCCTTACGAGGAACCCGCCGTGGATATCTACCCCCTAAAGATCAAACCGGTTCCGGGAATCGGAAGAGTTGGGACGCTCAGGAAACCGCAATCACTGGGAACGCTGGCCGGCAGAATCAAGCGATGGACGCGGAGCACGGGCGTCCAGATTGTGGGAAAACTCGATTCGATCGTGAGCCGGGCGATCGTCGTCGCCGGCTCCGCGGGAACTCTCCCCATGAAGGCGATACGAAGCGCTGCCGATGCAATCGTCACCGGCGAAATCCGGCATCACGATGCCCTGACCTATGCCCGAATGGGCTGCCGGGCGGTGGCCGTGGGCCACTGGGCCAGTGAACGTCCCGTTCTCGATTCGCTCTTCCTAGGACTGAGCAAGAGACTTCCAGGCGTGCAGGTCCGAATCAGCCGATCGGACCGCGATCCGTTCACCTCGGTCTGAAAATCGGCGTCCGACCACGCAGCAATCAGTTACCCGCGTGGGCATGCGCCAGGGCGGCCTTGTTCGATCCGGCGAGCTGTCCGCACCAAACCTGCAACCGAACGGGCATGACCGGTTCGGTTTGGATGGGGTCGGAGGCCACGATGCCCCCGGTAGCGTAAACGATATCCAAGACGCCGTCGCCGTTCACATCTCCCGTTGTGATCCCCCAGGCCGTGGAAAGGCCGGTCTCGGGAAGTCCGGTACCTTTTAAATACCGCCATCCGCCTTTGCCATCCCCTTTGAGGACGAAGAGGCCGTACACGTATCCAACCTGCTCGGTCAGGCGACCGGAGGCGATGAGATCGAGGTTACCGTCGCCGTCCAGATCGGCGAGCTTGAGTCCATAGGCACCGCCGTGCATCTCGGGAAATACATCTCCGGTACCCCTCCAATCTCCGTCGGTTTCCTGGATGAACACTTCCGGCCCATCGATCCAGTTCGCGGCGGCGATATCCAGGCGGCCGTCGTTGTTGATGTCGCCGGCGTCGAGCCCGTTGAAAAGCCCCTGCACCATCGGCGTCGGCAGACCCCGGAACGCAAGCGTCCAGGTCCCTTTTCCGTCACCAAGCCATGCCCGTGGCCCCTCTCCATAGCTCGCCACAATGTCGAGTTTCGAATCTCCGTTCAGATCGCAGACCTTGACCCGGTTCGCCCAACCCGCGGTGGGAAGAATCGTGTCCGTTTGTCTCTTCCAGTTCGATCCCGATCCGTCCCCAAGGTAAACGTTGATCCCGCCGTCATCCTGCGCCCCGGTCACCAAATCGATGAAGCCGTCTCCGTTGAAATCTCCGACGTCCAGGTCTTCTGACCCCGCATAGGATTCGCCTGTACCCAGGTCCGACGGATTCATGGCCTTGGTCACTGCTCGCCAGCGACTCCCACCGTCACCCAGGAAAACGTAATTGCCCTGACAATGATCTCCGATGGCAAGGTCGGGGAAGCCGTCCTTGTTGAAATCGGCCACGGCAAGTCCTCCCCCGCACGAAGCACTCTCGAACTGCAGCCCGGCGGACGCCTCGGTCCATTTTCCCTTACCGTTACCCATCCACACCCTCGGCCCCTGGCCGAGACGCGGATGCGCTGCCAGATCAAGATTCCCGTCGCCATTGAGGTCCGCCAGAACTGGATCGCATTTCCACATTCCGGCAATCGGCAACCCCTCGGAACAAAGCGTAAACGTCATTTCCGGGACAATACTGACACGGGGTTGGCGCACCGACCCGTCCGTCCGGGTCTGGTTGGAAGGGCCTCCCTTGGGGCCGCACGAGGCGGCCAGGAACAAAATCACCATCCAATAGGGCAAACGTCGCATAGGTCTCACCTTTTCTCTTTTTCTGCCGCCGAACGCGCCGGCAGCGGGTCAACTCTTTTTTGAAGAACCGTCGGGCCCGCAAGCGAGGCCGTCGAAATCGGGTTCATGATTCGGCGTCAGAAGCGCTGTTCCGGACCGCTACGGATCACCTTCCTCGGCCGCTCAAATCTACCGGATCAGATCTCGATACCATTCACCATCGGACTTGATCCATTTTTCAATGATGGTCAGGTCCTTCGGTGACAGTTTTTCCAGGCTCTTGTCGGTTAGTCGGTGTCGATAAGTGACACAAACGCGGCCCAATCCTTCGATCGCCTCCACCCAATGGACGCGGTAGTCAAGGAATTGAAAGAGCCCCTCACCTTCAATAAACATGTCCAGCGTCACTTGGGCACGGTCCGCGGGCTCGGAGTATTCATAAAGCGCGGCCCAATCCGACGCTTTCCGATGCGGCCAGGATTCGACAAACCTGGATTCCAGCCGCTCCTCGTCCCCCGCGTTTCGAAGCGCAGGCGATTCAGGATAGGAAACCAGTTCGTCGGAAGGGACCGGGTACCACTCTCCATCGGTCTTTCGCCATTTCTGCCACATCACCGACTCATGAGGTTGCAACCCCGGAAATCGCCGAATCGTCGATGTGTACGTCAAGCCCACCCATCCGGTCTCTTCCCTTGTTTCCACGTTTGCGATTGAAAACTTCTGAATGCGAAAGGGTTCATTCTCCTGTGACCATTTCACAAATTCATCGCGGTTCAGCGTGGCTCGTGTGGCCGGTTCAAAATACTCAAACGCCGCGACCCAGTTCTCCGAAGCCTTTGCCTGCCAAAGCTGCTCCGCACGAGAACGAAGCTTTGATTCGTCGCGATGGACCGACCGATTTCCGGGTCCGGAAACTCGACCCGGGCCTTCACAACCCGAAATGGCAATGACCACAAGTCCGCAATGAGCCAGACGTTTCATAGGCATCCTCGTTGCAATACTCGAATTCTCGATCCACCGAACCTGTTACATCTATCGGATTCCAACGGTGGCGTCCATTGGAGCGGCATGAAATCGAAGATGCCTCCAATGCCCTTACGTTTTCCGACGCGGAGAACCGATTCAATTTCGACTACCAAAGGCCGAGAACCTGTTGCCTCACGAAACAAGAAGGGCAGTACCCGTGGAAACGGATACTGCCCCCTTTTTAGCTTATCGGGTTCGAAAGTCCTACCTATGCTTCGGACGGGAACCCTTCAAGTTCCACGCGGACGCATTCGGAAAGAACCTCGATTCCCCCTCAGAAAAAGCGACTAACTCCCTTTGGGTTATTCGCCGTCCTCAATGCGGGAATCAGTGCCAATCTCGACTCCCTCGCCACCATCCACGTTGCCGGCCTCGTCGGTCTCTTCGCCGGTGCGAAGGGTGTCAACGAGGTCATAACGAATGTTGGCCGGCTGTTCGCCCTGGCCGACCATGTTGAGGGCGCTTCTCCCGTGCCGAGTTGCACCGGACAAGACCGACGGCGGGAAGGTCAACTGCTTGATCGTAATTCCCAATAGTGACGCGTTTTCGCTGGGATCCGGAAGAATCGGACGCAGTGGCGCGGGCCGAAGCAGACCCGGCGACACGCAGACCGAGCTTCCCACTCCGTTGATCCGCGCCTTACCCTTGTCGGTCTGAAGGTTGGCACGAAGCATGTGGTTGGGTGCCGGGTACCGGCTGACCAGCGTCTGATCCCAGCAACTCACGCACCTTTCCGTGCCGGAGAACCGCACTTCGTTTTGATTCCAGATATCGAACACGGCCTTGGTAGTCACCCGGCCATCGCCATCCTGTCGAACGTCGGTGCTCACCGGATGAAGCGTGATGTCCGTGTCTAGAATCACCGCCTGATTCGCTTTGCTCAGGGCCAACGTCGGGTTCGGTGCCGTCGTGGCATAGAAATCGAACAGAAGCTTGTCATAGGGCGCTGCGTAGTCCACACCATCCAGCTTGAGCCAACCCGGGGTACCCACGATCAAACCGTTTCCGGTTTCGGGTCCGCACTGGTCGCCCACATCGTTTGCGAACGGGGCCGGGAACGCGTATGCAGAATACTCGGCCGCGGTCCCACGCGGATAGTGCACAAGTACGGCACTACCCGACAAGTGATTCCACCGAATCTGGTTGTTCACGGATTGTGCATCTGCGTCCACCGCCCAGGCGATCACGTATCCGCGAAGAACGCGAGTTGAGAACGGGAGGTCATCTGGAGGAATTTCCAACCGACCTTGCGGAGGGCCGGGATCCAAAGACTCAAACGGCTGGCACATGGGTTGGCCAACCGTCGGCTGGAACGTCGATCTCGGCAGCCCCGTTTGCAAGGAAATGTACGCCGGTTGATCCGGCGTCAAGGTAAACTGGCAATCCACCCAGTTCCATCCCTCGTGCGCTCGATCCAACTGAACCTGGTTCGGCGGCTGACCCAGGAAACGGGCATTAAGCGGCGGATCACCGTTAATGAAATAAAGTTGAACGTCGACGGGCCGATTGCAGTCGTTCAAAATACTCAGAAAAGTATCTTGAACCAAAACGCAGTTTGCCCCTTGACATTGCCATCGCAGTTCGATCTTGGGATAAACTAGAAGGCTGCCCTTCAAACTCGCGTCAGCCCTCTCCAGTACTTGTTGTGCCATTGCGCCGGTTGTCGCGAACGCCATGAAAGCGACCAACAGCGCCGTTCTTACCAAAGCTCTTACCATCCCTTCGCTCCTTCCATCACTAGATCGCCGTCATCGACCACTCGTACGGCGATTTCGTTTTTTTCACATTCACTCAACCCTGCATCGTGGGGCCGCAGCTCGCGTCGCCGAACGTTTCAGGGTTTTCACCACGACCGAACAGGGTTGGGGTAGAGCTCGCGACTCGCGAGCCCTACCCCCTTTTCCCCAATCAGGATTCCTTTTTCTCGGTCATTGGAGGCCGCAACCTCGTCCGCTAATCCTTTTGCGTGTCACCAGGGTCCTTCCCGGCTCGGTCGTCCGTGACATTCTTCAAAAGCCTCCGGACCTAAGGTCAAACCAGTCTTAGCGGCTGGTGCGACCGTTCTTCACCGTACCGGCAGTGCCGACGCCGGCGCCCGCCGTTCCCTGCTGCGCCTCATCCGGCGGGGCAATGATGTCCCACTTGATCGTGGCACTTTCTTCGCCCTGGCCAACCATGTTCAGCGCGCTGGTGGCGAATCCACCCGCGATACCGACGAACGCCAGATTCTTGATCTGGATGCCAAGGATCGAGGCGTTCACGCTGAAAATGTTCCGTGCCGGAACGTCGCAAACATCATCGCTACGCACACCGTCGATCCGAGCCTTGCCCTTGTCGGTCTGTAGGAACAGCCGGAGGAAGTAGTTCGGGTTGGTGTAACGGCTGGCGAACGTCTGATCCCAGCAGGTGATGCACTTGGTCATGCCCGACAGACGAATCTCGTTCTGATTCCAAACGTCATATTTCGCCTTGGTCGTGACCGGGCCGTCGTTGTCCTGACGGAGGTCCGCCGAGATCGGGTGCAACGTCACGTCCGTGTCGATCGTGACCTGAATCGGCGCCGGAGCGGGTTTGCTCAATGCCCCGGAATTCGTCGCATAGTAGTCCATCAGGACCTTGTCGTAGCCCCAGTCATAGTGCACACCATCCAAGGCCAACGTGCCTTCACGGCCGTTCGCGGAGATCGCATCGGGAACTAGCGCATCATGACCGCAAAGCGCGACGCCGTTGACTTCCGGGCAGGCCGCGGCGGCATACGCACTGTACTCGGCCGAGGTACCACGGGCGTAGTTGATGATCATCGCATCGCCCGTCAGGTGGTTCCACCGAATCGGGTTGCCGTTGTTGTCCACCGCCCAAGCGTACACGAAACCGCGCAGCACTCGGTTGAGGGAGCAAATGGTCCCGATCGGGAAACCCGCCGGGCAGGCAACCTGGAAATCAGGATTCGGACGACCAGGGCCAGCAGGAGGGGCCGCCGGATCGAGAACGGTGAACGGCTGGCAGCCGGCTGGAAGGCCCGATGCCATCGACATGTACGTCGGCTGATTCGCCGTCAGCCGAATCTGGCAATCGGCCCAATTCCAACCCGGATGGCCGCGCTCAACCAGAACTTGGTTGGGCGGGTTACCAACGAACACGGGGGCCAACGGCGCATCGCCGTTCACGAAATAAAACTGAACTTCGACATCATCCGGATAGTCGTTGCTCATATCGATGAAGGTATCTTGAATCAGCACACCATCAGGGGTGAATACCAATTCGACCTTCGACCACATCAGCAAGCTACCCTTTTTGCTGACGCTGACGCGATTGTCAGCGGAAACCGAGCCGACCGCCGCAAGGCAAAGGCCGGCAACCATCGAACGCAAAACGAAGCTTCGTACCATTCCTTACTCCTTGTGAAAGAGATTCACACGTCGTCAAACTCAAAAAACTAATCCGTCCTTCCCCAGTCAGAGCGCCCCTCCTTACAATGGGGTCTCCTCATCGATTCTCGGCGCTCCGTTCGGGAACCCCAATGAATGAATGCCACTTCTCCTCTCTGCTCGGTTCGTCCTCCTTTCTTGAGTCGTTCGCAGCCCGCGCTAATCTCGTTCTATCCATCATTCTTGACGGGCCCGGACCCGCTCGTTCGCCCTTCGCGCTTACGATACTACCCAGGCCATTTTGCCTCACAAACTCCGCGCGTGCCGAGTTTCGCTTCGGCTTCGCGACATTCCATTCGCCTTTGCCGGCAACGAGCAATTCTCAGGATCAACGAAAGGACCGACTCGTCCTTCTCCCCTTCAACCCGCTCTCCGACACTTCACGATAATCGAAACCATCCGAATCTCAAAGAAAAAAACTCGGAAATCAAACCAATCCTGTCGATAAATCCACTCTTTATCAGAAAAATCGCCACCATTCCAGTGATTTCTTGGCAAATCTTGTTCCCAAATTAACGGCTCTGTCGTTTCCAAATTAACAAATTCGGCGCGCACTGATTCCCACTATAGAAAAATTGGTCCGAAAACACAGGTTCATCATAAGCCAACGAATGCTATCCGGTTTAGCCCATTTACCGTGCTGTTCATGATTCTACCAAAGCCTAACGGTTATCGGAAGTCCTTGACCGCCACCCAAAGGGTTAGATTGGTATCAAACGTGACAAAATGACCCTCTGCCGAACTGATCACGGAACCGGCCGCAAAAAAATCGAAAAGCAGGGTTTCCGGTGCTGAATCATATTCATTGCCGTCCAGATCGAGACGCCCAATGGGTTCCAAAAGGATATTCCCGGTGGCCACTCCTCCAACCGCCTTAAATGAAACCGCCGAATACTCCCATGCCGCGGTCTCACGATAGTTGATGATCAATGAAGTCCCTTGAAGATGATTCCATCGGACTTCCTGCCCTGATTCATTGACGGCCCAAGCCAAGATATACCCGCGCAACTCGCGTCCGCCCACATTGCGCGGATCGTCGTCCGGGCGTCCCGGCGGAAGTCCAGCGTCCAATTGGGTCCAGGGAGCGACCCCTTTGGGCTGGCCCGTCAGCGCGGACCAGTAGTTTGGCTCGTGACCGGTGAGCTCGATTCGTAGAGCCATTGAATTGCAACCGGGGTGGCCTCTTTCGGAGACAGCCGGTGGATGGCGAACAATAGGGTCTCGTGCCGGATCACCGTTGACGAAGTAGAGTTGGACGAATACGTCTTCGGGAGAATCATTGACCAAAGATACAAAGGTGTCCTGGATGACTTGCCCCAGAGAATCCCACTTCACTTCGACATTTGGAAAGACCAACAAACTGCCTTGATCGGATTCACTCGCAACCGTCTGAGCCGGTTCGTAGCCAAGAGCCGGTCCGAAACCAGCCGGCAATTCAAGTTCGGTTTTCACCCCGTGAGCTCGAACGGCAAAGGCATGCGCCGCCGCGCCACCCGGTTCATGCAGGATGAATCCACTTTCGGCACCGACCCCGCGCAGGATGCCGCCCGCATAATCCACGCCGTTTCGTCCAAAGTTCATGACTTTCATGGACACGCCGATCAATGGCGCACGGGTGCTTTCTCCTCCGCAATCGATCGGATTCGATACTCCATCAATTCGCGCCCTTCCCTTCACCGTCTGCAACGAGGAACGCAGAAAATTATTGGTTATTCCATTGCCAGTGTAGCGGCTCAGAAAAGTCTGATCCCACGAGGGGATGCACCGCCGCGTCCCCGACAAGCGAACTTCGTTCTGGTTCCAAATGTCGAACGTTGCCATGGTCTTCGGGCACTGCCGAATGACGGAAATGCAGACTTGAGCCTCGCGAGGCTCCGACATAACCAGCGCATCAAAACCCGGTGAGAGGCAGCCGGCCAGGCTCCGCCCCGTGGCCTGGGCCATACTCGTATAGCATTCCCGCCGATCGTCGAGCCGGTCCAGGTCGCCCAGCGCGTCCCATTGAACGTCATCTTCCACGATGAGCTCACAGGTCAGTGAGGCCGAACCCCCCGGAAGCAAAGTTCCCACCTCCCGACAAAAGCCTCCGGAACCGCAATCCGACGAATCGCAAAAGCCGCAATTGGTCAGCCGAATTCCGGCGGCAAGTGCGTCCTTGACCAGGCCGGTATCACAAAGCGTCACCGACAGAAGCGGCAACTCTCCCGTGTTTCGCGCTTGAACCGTATGGATGACCTTCATCGGAAACGAAGGATTGGCCAGGTGCATGTCCGCCACGCCACCCAGGTCCGTGGAACCGTCGTTTCCGATATCCACCGACACGCTTCGGTCGGTTTCCAGGCGCGGCAGTTTGATGTCCAGCAAAGCCGTATCCGACTTCGGTCCGCACGAGGCCTTTGCCTCCGGCGGGCAGACCTCGGAAAGCAACTCGACCGAGACGGCGTTCACGCAATCCGGCGTTTTTTTGAAAATGTCGAAATCTTCCGGAACCTGGACCTCGAAGCTCACTGCCAAAGTTTCCCCGGGAGCGATCCACGGCGCCGCAGGCCGACAGGAAGGCAGCCCAAAGGTGAAGCATCGTCTGTTTCCGTCGGGTTCAAAGCCGCCAAGGCACGAACTCACGTCCTGTCCGGCCAAAGACGCCGACACGGCTCCGTTGCCACAGGCCCAGGTCTCGCAATCGGCCAAATCACTGAAACAGACCCGCGGGGTCTTGGCCAAAGCAGACGTATTGGTGACCGACACCGTGAAGCGGGCGAACGCGCCGCGGGCGATGTGATCCAAGAGCTCCGCCGGTTGACCCGTGGTGCTACCGCGAAAACAACCGTCTACGCACGTAGCGGTTTTGCTCACTTCAAGATCGCAAGGCTCCGGCAGGCGAATCCGCGACGCACAACTCGATTGCGTGCGCACGTTTTCCGGTACGCAAATCGCCGTATTCCCCGCCACGAACTTCCCGTGAACCGAGACCGTGTCGAGATAAGAACCATCCTCGGAGCCGTCGCAGGAGTCCAACGCCCGCATCGCCGAAGCCTTGTCCACCACGATTTCGCAAGACCACTCGCCGGTCGCATTCGGGGCAACGGTTCGCGGCTGACCCAGTCCGCAGTTTTGAGGCGAGCATGTGACATGGGGGCTCGAACAAACGCACGCGATCGAAGCATCGTACGCTCGGATCTCCAGAGGAACCTCCCCAGTGTTGTTCGCCCGAACGCGCATCCGCAAGGCCACCGGAAAAATCTTGTCGCGAAGATCGATTTCCTCGCCGAAATCAGACGAGGCCGGTCCGGGAATGCAATCCGCGTTGCTGTCCCATTCGTAGGCCCATTCCTTCCGGCAACTCAAGCCCGGACGAAGCAGATCGACGGAAGTATCGTCGTCGGCCCGACAACAGAAATTGGCCGGCCCTGTTGAACACGTCGGCGCTCCCTCGACGAGGACGGCGTAGATCGGCGTGAAATCGGGATTCGGATTCTCGACCACGTTCGCGCTGTACGTGTAAACGACCGTACCTCCCGCGGCCAACGCACCCCCTGTGCAATGGCGCGGGTTGAATTCGAAGGGAGTGCCGCTCAAATTGAATCCCGCCGGGACGGGGCAGGTGGCCGTACCCATACGAAACCGCACAGAGCCGGGATTCGGAATGATGTTAGCCGGTGAACCCGCCGAGAACGCATCGGTGATGCGCAGCCGACAAAGGGCGTCCGATGTCGAACGGTTGGTGATGGTGACTTCGAACTCCACGCACGACCCCGGTGCGACGGCCAGGCCGTCCACGGCCCCCCCCAACCTATTCCTGTCAATGCAATTGTCCAGGCACCGAACGTTCTTGGCGACGGTCAGATCGCAATCGGACCGCAGACACACCACGGCCTCGCAGGGCTCCGACTCCACCGACTGTTCGGCAAGGTCGTCGCAAACTCCTGTCGGTCCGACATCCGCGCGGGCCGCGGATTGGTTGGCATAGCAGAGAGGATGGGCATCGCCGTCGGTCTGGGCGAAGAGACGCCATCTGGATTCATCCGCGATCCGGAGTCTGCACAAGGCCTCCTGTGAAGCCCCGGGAGCGAGCGCCGGAATCGGCCCGCACTCTCCCGGCGGCTCGGTCAAGATGCACGGGCCCACTTCGAGTCCGGCCGCCAGGGCATCGGCGCGCAATTGCCCATCGCAGATCGACACGTTTCGCAGCGCGGTTTCTCCCGCGTTGCGGACCGTGAAACGGTAGAAAAGATCCAGCGGAAACCGGGTATCGCACGGCAACGTCAATGCCTGGCTGAAGGGCGTATCCACCGTACCGTCGCGGTTGAAGTCCGCCGCCGCCTCTTTCGTGCAGGTCAGTTCGGAATTGACGACATCGATCGAAGCCTCGGCGGTGTCCTGGTCGCACGATCGATCCGACGTAATGAAGGGAACGCATTTCTTCGCGTAGCCATCGAGGCGAATACGGTTGGTGCAATCGGGGTCGGAAGCGGAAACGAATTCCTCGGCATCCGGCGGCGAGACGTCAAAAGTAATGATAAGCGTTTCGCCGGGCGCGATCCAGGGAGCCGCGGCGCGGCATGCCGGAAACGTTGCGCATTGCGGTTGGCCGGTCGCGATCATCGAGGCAATCGCGGGACACACGCAGGGAGTGACGTCCGCTTCCGCCAGGGTCGCTCGACACGAACCCTCCACGAGCCAATTCGCGCAGGACAGTTCGTCCACCCCGCAAATCCTGGGAATCTTCGTGCGTTCGTGGAGATTGGTCACCTGAACGCGAAAACGTGAAACGGATCCGGGGATCGACTCGATCGTGTTCGTGTATGCGGTGTCCACGTCGTCTCGGCACTTCACTTGTTTCTCAACATCGAACTCGCACGGGTCCGGAATCTGAATCGCCGAAAAGCACATGTTCCTGGCCGCGATGACCGCCTGCGAGGGGATGCAGGAGTTGGTATCCGAACGAACAATCAGACCGGAGATGGTCACCGTGTTTTGGTAGGTTCCACTCAATCGGCCGTCGCAGGTATCCGCGGAGCGCATGGCCTCCGCGGTTTCCACGCGGATGTCGCACCGCCACTCGGCAACCTGGTCGGGGCCGATGAGCCGGGTCTCATCGAGACGACACGTCGCCGGCGCGCATGTGACCCCCGGCTTGGAACAAAGGCATCGCAGAACGGGGTCGTCCGCCATGGCGCGCAGCGGGACCTCGCCGATGTTTTTCGCCCGAATGAGCAGACGAAGATCCACCGGAAAAACCTTGTCGCGCAAATCAAGGAACTTATCAAAAGGCGTTGGCGGGCCGTCAGGATCGCAATCCGTGTCCCGATCCCAGAGATAGGACCAGGTCTTGTCCATGCACTCCAGTCCCGGCCGGAGGATATTGATCTCCGCGAAGTCCATCCACTCGCAGCAATAATCGGCCGGTTCACCCGTCCGACAGGTGGGCGCGCCTTCGACGCGAATGTCGTGGCGAGGCGAAAAGTTCGGATTCGCGGTTTCTGGAACTCTCGCCTTAAACGTAAGCGAGCAAACCCCGTTGGGGGGAAGAGCAACTCCCGAACAGGCCGCCGGATTCAGCTCAAAGGGTGTCCCATTCAAATTGAACCCCGGCGGAACAGGACACAGGGCACGCCCGCAGCGGACCTCGAGATCATCCTCGTAGACGATGTGATCCGGCTGACCCATGAGGCTATTGGTGATCCTCAATCGGCAAAGCGAAAGTTCCGGATGGGTATTCCGTATGACCGCGGAGAATTGCACGCACGAACCGGGGGCGGCAGGCAACAGACTCTTCGCGGCCCCGATGGAAGTATCTCCCTGGCAGTTTTCGACGCACTGGGCCGTGTTCTCCACGACGACCGCGCAAAGTGGTTCCAAGCAGGCCGTGGCGGCGCAGGATTCCGACCGAACCGTAATGTCCGCGCCGAAATCGCAAATGGCTTGTGCATCGACCCGCGAACGGCCTTGCGAGATGTTGGTGTAGCACGTCTCCTCGTTGTCCGCATCCCGACCGGCGAAGCGCTCCCACGCCGCTCGACTCGGAACCATGACGCGACAGGTGCCGGTGACACTGCCCCCGATCGGAAGGACGGGAAGCGGGCCGCACCCTTCGCCCATGCCGGTCACCGCGCAGTTTTGCACGGTCAATCCCGCGGCCGTCGCATCGGCCACGAGCTTCGGGTCGCACACCTGAACATTGGTCAGCGGCGTCTCGCCCTTGTTGGTCAGGCGGAATCGATAGATCAGGGAATAGGGAAAAGGAGTATCGCAGGGCAGGCTGAGGAACGGAACAAAGCCCGCGTCTCCCGCATCCGCTTGGCCGTTGTTGTCGTGATCTGCGGCAATGCGCTCCTCGCAGTTCAGATCGGAAATCAATACGTCGATCCGCGCCTCACTCGTCCCGATGTCGCAAGGCGCGTCCGGTACGGTGGAAGGGACGCACACTTCGGAATAGCCTTCGACCACGGCCCGATTGGTGCAATCCGGATCGATCCCCACCCGATTGAACCCATCGGGAACGTCCACGTCGAACGTAATCGTCAGCGTTTCCGTCGGACCAATCCACGGAGCCATCGCACGGCACGGGGCGAAGGTGTAACAGCGCCGCGCTCCAGTAGGAAGGGCGGCCCCAAGACCGGGACAAACGCACGCGCTCACATCCGCTCCGGCAATCGTCGCTCGACATGAACCGGCCACAAGCCAGTCTAAGCAATTCAGATCGTCATCGATGCATACCCTTGGAATGTTCACGAGGGTATCGTTGTTGGCGACCTGAATCCGGTAGGTCATGCGCCCGCCCGGCACGGCGTCCAACGCGACGGTGTAGGCCGCGTCTGTATCGTCGGCGCATTTCACCTGCTTGGAAACGGAGAAATCGCACGGCCTGGGGACCCTAATCTTCGCCTCGCAGGCCGTACCGACTTCGGCGCCCGGGATGTTGAACTCCTCGGGGACGCAGATGTTGGTGTCGTCCCGAACCAGCCGTCCCATTACCGCCGCACGATTGACATACGTTCCGTCGGACGTCCCGTCGCAAGCATCCAATGCCCGCATGGCTGCCGCCGTCGCCACGCAAACCGCGCACGTCCACTCGTCGCTCTTTCCCACGCCCAGGATCTTGCTCACCGAATCAAGTTGGCAAGCGGCCGGATTGCAGATTGAAACACCCGGCGTCGAATTCACGCACCCGCGAAGCGCCGGATCGGCGACGACGACTTCCAGAGGAACCTGACCCGTGTTTTCCGCACGCACGCGCAACGTAAGCCGAATGGGAAACACTTTGTCTCTCAGGTCAACGTCTCGAGCGAATCCGCTCGCGGGCGCTTCCGCAAGACAATCCGCATCACCATCCCACTCGACCGACCACTCCTTGGCCCGACACGCCAGCGAAGGTTCCAACAAATCGATAGTCGTCGTGTCGCGGACATCGCAAGCGAATACCGGCTGATCGGGCCGCCGGCAGTTGGACGCGCCCTCCGCTCGTATCCGATTGTCCAACGGGCCGCAACTTAGCGGCGCGCCTACGGGGATCATGGCATTGAACGTGATGCGCAATGTCTCCCGGGGGTTCAGCGCGGTGCGACCGCCGCAATGAGCCACGGGGTTCCAGGCGAACGGGATGCCGTTCACATTGAAACCGGATGGAACGACAGGGCACACAAACTCGGCCCCCGCTTCATTGACCACGACAAACCGCGGGGCACCGTCCGTCTGAATGCAGTTCGGCTGCCCGACCAACTCATCGGTGATCAACAGACGGCACAACGGAACATCGGGGCTGGAGTTCGTAATCCGCGACACGTACTCGATGCACGAATCCCGGGTGGTCAACAACAGGTCCTTGGATACGCCCACGGCCGTCTTGTCGTCGCAGTTGTCAAGACACCTCGTTTGCGTGACCCCTGCGACGTCGCACGGAAAATAGCAGAGGGTCGATTCCGATCGGTCTTCGATCGCCCCCGCCGGGCAGACCATTCCGAAATCGGTCGGGGTCGCGGTGGCCGTCGCGCAGTTCTTGAAACAAAGCTGCTGGAGACCTGACACCGCATCGGCCCGGCACGATCGGGCATCATCGATCCTTGTCAAAGCTCGCAACGCGGCATCATTCTCCAAACGAAGACGACATACGGATTGGAACATTCCTCCTTCTGCGGCGATTTCCGTAACCAGGCGCCCGCCGGCCGTGCAAATTCCGCAGTCCAAAAACGTCACGGCCGCGGGACCGACAGCCGTCCGAACCGTAGCCAACCCCTCGCAGAGCGGCCGGTCGTCCAGTTCCACCCGCTCGTCCACCTCCCCGCGATTCGCAATCGTGTAGCGATACTCGATTTCCACGGGCGGCAACGGCGGGAGGTCGACGGGTACGGACCCGGTCTGAAAAACACCGTTGGGCGAAAGGCGCACCTCTTTGGTTAGGTCGATTCCCCGGCACTCAATCCGTAGGTTCACGACGTTGTCATCGCCGGTCAAGCGCTCGCGCGGGGTGTCTTCCATTCGCTCGACATCGAACACGGTCACGAAATACTCATCGCGCACGTCGCCGATGCAATCCGCCGTGGCGCAGTTGCCGCCGATGGGGGCGGGGGAGCAGGTGGATGCGGGGCATGAAACTTCGGCGCAGATATCATCCGTGCAGAACCGACCCTCCGCGCAATTCGGAATGGCGTTGCAGCAGGCCTGGGTCGTGCAGTCCTCTTCCTCCGAATTGCCGTCCGGTCCGAAATTCGCATCCGGTAGGTACGGGGCCAGAATCTGATCTTCGGGAGCGGCCAGGGTCCCCTCGACCGACACCGCGTTCAGGCAATCGATGTCCTCGTCACACAGCACGCCGCAGGCTGGATCATTCGGACAGGGCGGCCCAACTCGTGCGCGGAACGTGAAGACCAGCGCGGGACCAGGCCGTGCGGCGCACGCGGCGAAAGCAGGTAGCCGGCCGATGGGTAGCGGGAACCCGTCCGGCTTGTTCAGCGCCGCTTCGAACCGCTGGCACAAGTCCGGAACGATTCCCGTCGGCGGGGTCGAAGCAAAGCGACACGAACCCGGCAGGGGCGTAAGCATCGCCGGACTGGCGCACGACAGGGCGTCCGTCAGCAGAACGTCCAACGCGCGATTGCCGTGGTTTTGTATGGTGATTCGAAACTCGATTTCCGAACCGGGCACCGCCCGCACGTCGTGTGAAAACACAGACTCGGGGTTGTCCACGCAGCGGGCCTCTTTGATCACCTCCAGTTCGGCGACGGGAAAGTTCGCGGAAAGAATGATCGCGTCCTCGCCGCCGCCCAGGCAAACATCGTCAAACGAGTCGGCGATAAAAGTCAAAAGCGGGCACGTCGGCGCTGTGCTCCGGGGAAGCGTGTGCGGCTTGCGCACCACCAGTTCGACGTCAGCGCCCACGCCGAAATCGAGATGGTCGATGTATCCGTCGTCGTTGGCGTCCAGATACTCCAGCGCCTGCTCTTCGTCGGTTCCAGGGAGCAACGTCGTGTTGTCCTTGAACAAGACGTAACGCCGCACGCAAAACCGAACGATCTCGCCGTCCAGTTCCTCGCCGATCACGTGAGGCGGCAGCGCATTCGGCGACGGCGGGATCATGCTCTCCGGGCGATAAAGCCGATCACAATTCGGCAAGGGCGGCCCCGGCGCCGTGCAGCATTGTGCGCCTTGAGCCGTGGTCCCGGGAGGACACGCGCCCACCCGCGGCGCGCAGGCTCCTTCGTTGCAGCACGCCCCGTTGATCTCGAGCATTCCGAACGGACACGCCGCGCCGGTTTTCGGACGGCACACCCCCGAACAGCACGGCCCGTTGATTTCAATCGCACCGTCGGGAAGCGATTCCACCTGCTCGCCGATCAGAATCCCGATTTCGTTGATTCCCACCCGGTCCGTATTGATTCGCAAGATATAGCCTTCGCGATTGAATTTGTTGGCGCTGAGCGGCGCCTCCACCACGCGAACGCAATCCGGACCGATCTCCCGATGAGTCAATAGACTGCCATCACCGTCCACGTCGAACGCCACCGATTGAGTTTGGCCGATCTGGTCTAGCGAACCCGGGGCCGATACATCCATCGCAAGAAAATAAGCACCCTCAAATCCGCTTCCCGTCGGATAGGCGTAAGGGTTGTACGAGGCCATGACCCGCCCGATGTTGAATCCGGTCGGCAGCGGAAACCCCTGTGCCACGCCGGGCAGATCAAAAAAACCGGCCTGGCCCGCGGCACTCAGATTGATGGGCGACGGCGAATTGTCTCGTCGAATGTACACTCCCGGGGGAATCACCGCCCCGGATCGAACGGCGCCGAAATTCGGGTGCGGCGTCGGCGGCTGCGCGAGGATGAGGTTCGCCTCGAAATACGCTTGACAGTCGGTCCCAAGATGAATGAACTCGCAAATGCGCCCGTCGGGAACGAACTCGACGGGCGTGAACGGCGACAAGCGTTCCGCAGCGGAAAGGGTCCCCACCGCGAAAAGGCAACCAAAGACTGCTCCCACCGCGCCGCGCGCAGCGAGAGAAACACTGCATCCCTGGACCGCCATTGGTTGTTTCCCCCACACGAACCGCACTCCTTTGCGGAAAGCCGGCTTGCTCGCCTCGCGGCCATAAACCTAGCCGCCCGGTTGAAGCCCCTTAGATCGCAGCTAGGCAACTCCTCAGCGCGATCTAGCCTAAGGCAATATCACGCTTGCCTCCCAGTCGCGATAACCAACTTTCCCCCTGCGCGAAGCTAAGGCGAGCATACTGTGCTCCCATATTACCGGCGCTGAATAAAAATGAAAAGGTTTATTGGTCGCAAATAAGTCGAGAATTATCATGGTAAAGCCTTGATGATTTCACAAGCTTGGCAATCGCCCTTGAACCCTATTGGCGGATCCATCCGCGTGGTTCGCTCATTCGAACTCAGTTAGCCTAATACTTATCGGAAGTTGCCAAGTCGAAACTTGCGTGTGTTGGATTGGGAAAGCATTTGCGGTATTCCGCGCGACACACATAACAGGTCGTTACGCGACCCACAAGGGCGTATACGACGAGATCAACCAACACGGCCGCCGCCAGAATACTCCACGAGACCACGATGTTGGTTCGGAAAAACCAGATGGATGCCAAGCCGCAGATCAGGACCACGGCCAGCCCCAAGCGCTGCGGGAAATCCTTGCGCAGAAACAACTCGCTACCTCCACACACCGTGCAGCGATCCACGGTGTTGGATTGCCGGAGGACGTCCGAGGGGCTTATTCGGTGCTCTACTCCGCATCGCGGACAACGAATCGCGCCGTTGCAATCTTCCAGGGGCTCAAATTCGATGATCGCGACGCAGCGATCCGTTGGACAATGAAAGCGGATTTGCATTCAACCACCGACTCTAACTCGTTTCTTGCCCAATACAAACCCATGAAATCCATTTTTCATCGCTCCAAGCAAACAGAGTCAAACCGTGCCGATCTCCCCAATCGGCAAATCGCGGCATTCATTCTCGAACCGTGTAGCGAATCGACTGAGCAAGTTTCAGGGACCGCTGAATGCGTTTTGAAACGCGGCGAAATCCTTCAAATGAATGAACCGATCGATCCCCAGATACGCATCATGACAACCGGATCGAGAAGCGACTCCGGGGCCCCCCTTCCGCAGGCAGTCACCGAAGTGCTCCTCGAAATCGACGAGGTCAACATCCCCGTCTGCATCTCGGTCGCCTCGAATCCCCTTAAGGCCAAGGTTGTGGTGCGAGCCAGGGGCGATACCGATAAATCCGGCATTGGGCACCGGGACCTCGCATTCGCCGGAGTACCAAGGGGAAGTGATGTCACATCCCCAGGCAACGATCGCGCCGTCCGACTTCAGTCCAAGATCGTGAAGACCTCCCGCCGCGATGGCGACGAAGTCAGTATTGGGCGAAGGAACATGGCACCGGCCCGATCTGTTGTCTCCCCACGCCGCGATGAAACCGTCGGTCCGCAAGCTAAGACCATGCAAACCCCATGTGGCAACCGAAGAGAAGCCGCCGGCTAATTCCACGCCGACCACCTGACTACCCCAGCCGACGACCCTCCCGGCATCGCCACCGAAGACGCTTCCGCAAACACAAAAAACCAACGGCGGGACCCAAGCACAATGACTCCTTCGCATTTCGACAAACATGTTTTTCGCTCCCAAGCCAATCGCAGTATGGGGAGATCCTGCACAATTGTTCAAGCCGCCGAATTCTTAAGCGTATTCATTCTGGTCAGGGCGGCATTCAGGTCGCGCGGGCAAAATCTGCGCTTATCGATCAAAACTTCGAAAAATCGGCGGCCTGATTCGATTCAGTTTGAAAGAAGGCGCGCGGCAGCCAGAAGTTCACGAAGCTTTCCGGTAGGGTCGGAGTCCGCGGTAGCCCATAAGACCAATCCATAGCATCGTCCAACTCAGTAGGCCCGCCGCACCACACGCCGAAAACGGCGAACCCGTAGGCTCGGCTCGGCCGGATTGGGGATCTTCGGCGGGATCTCCCGCAAGGATCGTAATCGCTTTTTCCCCCAGGCACGCGGAGCGATCGTCGTTTAGATAGGCGGCGCGAAGGACCAACGAGCGCGGCTCGGGGACCCACTCCGTTTCAACCGCGGAATTCATGGAGGACTCGACGGGTTGAACCAACGTCGCGCCAGAGTCCCCGCCGGCCAAAAACCAACGAACGTCTTGCACGGATCGAGCCGCGGTTTCCCCCTCGAGCATGACCCGCGACTCGAACGTAGCTCTTGACAAGGAAGCCACCTGGTCCGGACCGGAAATGGTGAGCTCCCGGCAGTTCGCCCGGCGGGTATCGGCATCAAAGATGGAAACGGCCAAGGGAGGCGCCTCGAAGCGGTAGGCGCCGACCGCCGCCCCGGCCAGAATCTCCGTCCGCACTTCTCCCGTTTCCCGAGGCACGTCATAGGCCAAGAGCGTCCCCTCGTCCGTCAGCGCCGCCACGGACGACGATGGTTGCGACCACTCCACGCCTTCCGTTACCAGGTCGGACGAGCCGTCGCTGTAATGCACGCGAAGGGTAAGGTTCTGTCGAAACGCTCGGCCCACGGAATCGACGTCAGGAACACGTGTGAATCCTTTTATTTCCACGCGAGTCGGAAGCGCGAAGACCGCCTCGGCAGTGACATTGGCAGAGCTTTCCAATCGCAGGTTGAGCCGCCCGTCGGTTTGCGGCGCACCGTTGACCGACCAACGAACAAATCGATTGCCCTCGAACTCCGCCACGGCATTCAAAACGACTTCGGTGGCCGTCAAATACTCGCGGACGAGGCCGCCCTCCATTGTCTTTCCCCGTGAATTCGCGTCGATGTCCGGTGGAATGACTTCGATTTCCGCTCCGGGAACCGTCGAAACCACCCGCACGGCAAACAACGGTGTCGCTCGACAGCCGGCCGCATCCACCTGCTGACCCGCGGGCGTGTCTCGGCAGTCGTCGTCCGCGTTTGCCACTCCGTCGGAATCCACATCCGTTTCCGTTGCCGCACATCCCAATGAATCAATCACGACATTCCTCGGACTGTTCGGACAATAGTCGTCTGCGCCGACCAGACCATCCAAATCCGGATCGTTTTTCTTCAACCCGGGAATCAACGTCCGCTCCGCCAAATAAAGATAGGCCGGCAAGTTTTCCCGGCAGGTCGGCGCAATCTCTTCCGGCGGAAGCTCGAAGAACGGAAACGACGAGGGACGCAACTCGATAATCAAGGAGGTGGCCCCGATCGTGTGATGCGCCCAATCCTCGAAGGTACCCGAGGCCACGTACAGAAGCTCGACCGGCGTGCCGAACACGTAATCAAATTGGGGATCGGAATGCGATTCGTTGATCAGCCTGGTCATTTCTGCGGCCAGATCGCGGTAATACCCGACATTGCGAACCGGCTCGAACGTGAATCCGTTGGGGTACATGACCAATTGCGAAAAGTTGTGATACGACAGCCCGGTGGCAAAGGTCCGCCCGAAAGTGACCCCGGACATCAGGTCACGAATGGCCTGGGTTTCCGGTTCGGAGAATGGCCCGGGACCGCGATAGACTTCGCTGAACGTCAGACCGCTGGAACCCTCTTCGTCTCCAAACCCAATCAGATAATTCCGGTTCGGGTCCACGCCGAATGTACCGTCGCCGTTGTTGCGGCGATTTTTCCGCCACCAACGATGGTCAAAGCTGTTGGGGTAACCGATCCGGCTGAAGGCATACCCGTCGGGATTCAATACCGGCACAATCCATTGCTCCGTGTATTGAATGAGGCGTGTGACCGTCCCGTCCTTGCGGTAATGGTCGGCGAGATAATCCGCATAAAACAAGGGCACTTCCACGCTGATCCATTCACGGGCGTGGTGACACCCCAGGGTCAGCATGGCCGGTTCGTCCGGTTCAACCCGGCCGGCATTGTCGCTGATTCGAAACGCACGGATCGGCCGCCCTTCCAACGACCGACCGATTTCCACCAAGGCCACAATATCAGGATGCTCGTCTGCAATTCGCTGCATGGCCGCCTCGACGCCGGCCAGATCATGGTAATCGACGAAAGATTCGGCGCGCTCCGCCGGCTCCCCTGAATCCGCAATGTCTACATCCTTGGCGCGTGAAGCGGCGACGGCGCGCGTGCGGCGATACTCCTCGTATTCGCGATCGAGATCGTCGCACACCCGTTCATAAGCAACCCCGCGAGCATCCAAGGCCGCCAGCATCGGCTCTGAAACGCGGAGGATGACCTTACCCCCCGACACTCCGAAATCGTCCGCGCCCATGTTCCACAAATCGCGCATGGGGAAAAGTCCGCGTTCGATCGCGATCATCCGTTTCATCGGCTGCCCTTGGGGGCATTCCGCGTGCGCGGCCGGGACGATGATTAAGACCAATCCCACGAGCGACATTGAATTCAATGGTCTGGTCATTTACGTAATTCCATCGGTGGACATTCAATCAGGGTTCTGACTCCCGGCTCGCGCCGAATGGCCGGCCCGATTGGTGCAAGAAGGGTCGTCCAAACGCAAAGCCTGCAAAACGTAGTCGAAAATCGGCGTAAAGTCAAGCGCGGGCCGGCTAGGACCGAAACCATGAGCCGACAAGGCGTGCGAAATCGGCAGGGAGCGGCTACGTTCCCCGAATCGGCGCGGGCACCTGCCGGCAATCGCAAAAAAGTTGAGCCGGGCCTGAGGATTCGGCATGTGAGTACCTTGGCTTATCGTCCCCCGGCGCTTTGGTCCCGACAATGTGGGGATCGGCACTGCGTCAAAAACCGACAAGCAACCATCCTCTGAAATGTCCGGCCTACGGAAGGGTCCGCAAGATTGCTCGCACCGGGCTGGCGTCAAATCCGACGAGTCGAAGCGGCAAGGCGATCAGTTCATACGTGCCGGGGGGAACGTCGCGCAGCACAAGTCCTTCGAGAATGGCCATATGGTTAGCGAGAAACCGCTGGTGCGAAGGTAGATCTTTCGATGTGAAGAGGTCAACGCTCGGGGTGTCGATCCCGATCAAGCGTACGCCCCGATCGTGACCGTCATCCACAAAGCTCGGTTCAAGGGCGGCGAAGTCTTCGTGAAAGCGATGGTAGTCGGGAAACGTGCCGGTGGCGATCAAAACGCGCTCGGCACGGATCGGCTCCGGCAATTGCCGGGTTGAAACTCGCGAACCCCTTTGGGCAGGGACATGGATGACCTGACATGGGCCCAGATAATAATCGAGTCCTTGTTGGTCAATGCTCGGAGCATCGGCCCCGTAGTGGTTGGGTCCGTCGGCGTGGGCACCGAGGTGCACCGTGGCCCGAAGCGTGGATAGCGTGAGGTTATCTCCGCGTTGCATGTCCAGGAGGACCTCTCGAGTGGGCGGCGTGTCACCCGGCCAAACGGCCAACGAAGGCGTGATGGGCGGGCTGATGTCGTAAATGGTCATGAGGCTGTTCGTATCCTATCCCTGCGGTAAAATCCATCGTATGCGGTCCGAGGCGGAGTTTGAGCCAATCGCGATCCGAAAGGAGGCCGGGCTCGGTCACCGATTTTCGATCCATGCCCTATTTTTGTGTTCGGCATCGACGTGCCTCGCGGCCAACATGGGCTGTCGCGCGGGTGCGCCCGTTTTGACGGAACCGAATCTGACCCTCGGAAAAGCAATCCTACTTCCGGGGATCACCAACTTCATGCAGGAACTGTCCCCGTTTGTAACGATGCTTCGCGAAGCGCATCCGCAGCTCTCGATCGAACTTCGTCGCTGGGGCCCTGCGTTTCGGCCGTTCCACAATTTGTTCAGCGAACCTGCCAACCGTCGGCGCGCCGCGGAACTCGCCGAAGAGATCGCGGACTACCGCCGAAAAAACCCCCACCACCCTGTGTATTTGCTCGGCTATTCCGGCGGGGGCGCCATGGCCGTCTTTATCGTCGAGGCCTTGCCGGAGGATGTTTCCATCGATCGATTGATTTTGTTGGCCCCGGCAGTCTCTCAATCCTATCCGGTCGTTGAAAAAATCATGCCAAAGATCAGGGATTTCGCGGTCGTGTATGCCAGTCGGTTGGACGCACCGGTCGGCGTGGGTACGCGGCTGCTTGGTACCCTCGACCGCAAATGGGAACGCAGTGCGGGCTCCAGGGGCTTTTGCGACAAACATGATCGGCTCGTGCAAGTCGATTGGAACCCCACGGCGCTGCGCAAGAGGCATTTCGGAAACCATGCTTCCTATATGTCCAGAGCTTGGCAACGAGAGTATCTCCTGCCCGCATTTGACCCCGCAGGCACCACCGACGTTTTCCGCTCCCTTGGAAATCATAGGCGGACAACCGAGGACGAATGACGGTTTCGACATTGGAGGATTCGGTGATCGACAAGTGCTCTCGCCGATTCAGTTGCTCGTAACTCGTAACTTTTCAGAGCTTGTGGCGAATCGCCCACAAATCCGGAAATAGGGGCACAAACAGTGATTGCTTAAGAAACGGCACACCGGGTGAGCCGCCCGTTCCCTGTTTGCTCCCGATCGTTCGTTCGACCAACTTCACATGACGGTATCGCCATTCCTGAAAACCTTCATCGAAATCGGTCATGAGCTCGAGAAGTATGGTCACGTCGGACTGCGTCTTGTAAAGGTGAAACAGGCCTTCCTGAATCATTGCGTGGGGTTGGGTCGGCTCTGTCAGGTCGCGATCGCGCAACTCAGTAGGGATGTCGACGCCCCGATGGCCAAGAAAATCGTAGAAATGGTCCACCAGACTGCGCTCTCGAAGTCGCTGCTCGAGCGTCGCGTAGGCGGGCGAGTTCTTATGGTATTTGAGCACGCTTTCCCGCTTGTATCCGAGCACGAATTCCAATTCGCGAAATTGGGTGGATTGAAAGCCGGAAGCGTCCTCAAGCCGGTCGCGAAAGCTGGTGAACGACATGGGCGTCATGGTTTCAAGGATATCGAGCTGGCCGACGAGCGTTTTCAAAATGTGGCGGGTCCGCTGCAATGTGGCGATGGCGCCAAAAAGATGATCCTCCGAGAAATCAGCCTTGGTTTTCTCCAGCTCATGCAGCAGCAGCTTGAACCAAAGCTCGTAGACCTGGTGAATGACGATAAAGAGCATTTCGTCATGCTCAGGCGGTTTGGAGCGCGGTTCCTGCAGATCCAGCAGCGCGGCGAGTTTCAGATAGTCCCAATAGGTTAATGACATTGTTACCAGTCACCAATTGCCCATCGCAAAGCTCAAATCTCAAATCACATGAGCACCTTTGCGACGATCCGCGCTACGGCGAGAAGGACCGACAATAGCAACCCGAAAAGCAAGACTCCACCTGCGACCAATGCGCGATCCTGCATGATCGCTCGTCGCCGGGCCTCGGCGTAGGGAATTCGCGTAAACGTCACCATGGTATACAGCGGGACGAACCAGCGTGGAAACAGCCGGTGCAGAACGTGTTCCACTTTTTTCTTCCACCGGAAGGATCGATTTCCGGTCTTGTCCCGCATCTCCACAAAGTTTTGCAAGGCCAGTTCGGCGAGCGCGTCGACGTTGGGCTTTCTCAGCCGATCGTACTCTCTGAAAGCCGCATTCAAATCACCCGGATTCTTTTCCACGCACTCGCGAAGCACGAGCACATCCTCGAAGGCCGCGTTCATGCCCTGCCCGTAAAAAGGCACGACGGCGTGAGCCGCGTCTCCTAGAAGAACTATTCTATCCTCCACGTGCCACGGACCACAGCGTACCGTGACCAGTGTACTGGTCGGATTCCGAAAAAACTCATCGGTAAGATGAGGCATCAAAGGCACGGCGTCGGGAAACGATCGGTTGAAAAATGTCCGGACCTCTTCCGGCGTTCGAGTCGCCGAAAAGCTGACCGGCCCGTCCAATTGCCAGAACAATGTGCAGGTGAACGACCCATCCATGTTCGGCAGGGCGATCATCATATACGACTTCCGCGGCCAGATGTGCAGGGCATTCTTCTCGATCCGATGCCGGCCGCCCTCGGCCGGCGGAATGGTGAGCTCTTTGTAGCCGTGTTCCAGGTAATCCTGCCGGTAATTGAACCGATCCATCCGTTGCATTCGCTGCCGCACTGTGGAGAACGCGCCGTCGGCGCTGATCACGATGCCCCCGTCGACGGATCGCTTTTCGTTCGTCTCCGTATGGGTGAACTCAACCGCTCCCGTTTCGAGGTCCACGTTCGAACATCGTTCATGGAAAAAGAATCGGACGTTCGGCGAGCGAGCGGCTGCGTTCAAAAGTGCCATGTTCAGTGAACTCCGCGAAATCGAATAGATGGCCTGATTCGGTTCGGCGCCGTAGGGTTGAAAGCTGAGCGCACCCGCCGGAGAATGAATCATCCGACCCTTCATTGGGATGGCCAGCTTGAGCACGTCGTCGGCCAATCCGACCTCTTGGAGTGCGCAAATCCCGCGGTGCGACAAGGCAAGGTTAATCGACCGCCCCGCGACGATTCCTTCGACGCGCAGGTCGCCACGCAGCTCGTGGACCTCGACGGGAAATCCGGCCTTTCCGAAATGCACGGCGAACAGCGCCCCGCCCAGACCGCCGCCGACGATGATGAATCTGGGGTGTTCTCCGTCGGACATTGTCCCCGCATCCTCACTCGCAGCCTTCGCGTTATTCCCGCAGCGCCGGTTCCTCGTGCTACTTTCACTCCCCGGAGTTCCGTGCCAGGAAGCTACTCGAAGAATCGACGGAAGTCCCGGCTCGCCGGGAGAATGCCGCTCGTCCGGTTCGATGTGCTCCGGAGCGCCGAAATCGAAACGTAACGGCCAGTTTGCTCCCGCCGCGTGTCGACTCGATCATCGCGGCTGGATGGGGTCCGGTCCGAGACTCATCGGTGCCTTAAGATTTGCATTTTTCGGGCCTTGGCATTTGACTATACTTGAAACGTGGAAAAGGGATCGGTGGCGACCGATCGAGCTCGAGGGCACGTTGCTGCCGACATGGGGGTAGCGCCGGGCGTTCTGATCTCGGGCGGGCGTGCCATGGTTGTCAAGTGTGAAATGGGGCGCTGCACATACGACGTTTTGGAAGGAGCGGCGGGCTACGAACATGAACGACGCAAAACGGATGGCGGTACTCGGTGCGGGAACGATGGGACGCGGGATCGCGTTGGTCTTCGCCCGGTCCGGATACCATGTGGGTCTTTTCGACGTCATGCCGGCTGCGCTCGAATCGGCGTGGGCGGAGATCGCCCATTTCGTGAACAAGAGCGTCGAGAAGGGCAAGATGACCGGGGCGGAGGCGGAAGCGACGCGGCATCGAATTCACCCGGTGACGGTGCTTTCCGATCTGGGCACCAACCAACTCATTGTCGAGGCGGCGACGGAGAAACTCGACGTCAAGATCGACGTGCTTCGCTCGGCACAAAGGCAACTAACCAAAGACGGCATTCTGGCGAGCAATACCAGCAGCATCAGCATCACACAGCTTGCGGCCGCGGTAGATCAACCCGAATCGTTTGTCGGGATGCATTTTTTCAATCCCGTGCCCTTGATGAAGCTCGTGGAGGTGGTCCGCGGACTTCAAACGAGCGAGGACACCGTTCGGCGAACGGCCGCGTTCGCGGAATCGGTAGGGAAAGTGCCTGTCGTCTGCAACGATCAACCGGGGTTCATTTCCAACCGGGTGCTGATGCCGATGATCAACGAGGCCGTCTGCTGCCTGCAAGAAGGGGTGGCTGATGCGGAGTCGATCGACAAGATAATGACTTTGGGCATGAACCACCCGATGGGTCCGCTTGCGCTGGCGGACCTGATCGGGTTGGATGTCTGCCTATTCATCCTGGAAGTTCTGCACCGCGATCTTGGCGAAGACCGCTACCGGCCTTCTCCGCTGCTGCGGAAGCTGGTTCAAGCCGGTCGGCTCGGGAAGAAGACCAAGCACGGATTCTACGATTATGAGTAAGACGAGAGTCCGGTTGCAGGCCACGTTTCGGAGGGCCGCCGCGGAGCGAAGGTCAACGGTAGCATTCGGCGCAACTTGCCACCGGAAACGAGTTGAGCAACGAGCCGCCGCCGGACTGACGAGGGCAGGTGTCCTGTAGGCATTCTGTGAACAGGCCGTGGTCACGCTGGTAGTAGACGCAGCAGCGCAATCCACCGGCACAGCCGCCGTGCCACGTCACGTCGCAACAGGAAGGATCCTCGTCGCATTGCTGTTCGCAGCCTTCGACGTCCGCGCAACCGGGAGTTCGGTGGGGCAGGTCGCAGTCGCCGCTGCCCGGCCCGCAGACGTCCGCGTTGCTTCCGTCGGCCGTACAGCGAATCGAAAGCGTCCCTCGGCCCCTATCGCCGTCGTACCCTCCGACACGGATCAAGTACGATTGCCCTTGAACCACGGGTACGACGATCCGCGATTCCAAGTCTCTGCAGTCGTCATCGCTGCACCACACGGCTTGTTGGGGCTGCGTCGGGCAGGCCGATCCGTTGTAAATGGCCAGGGTGGTGTCGTATTCACTGCCGCAAAGACTCACGATGGCCAGTCCCGTGCGGACGGCAGTGTAGGTGAACCAAATGTCCGCGTAGATTTCAATTCCGGGCCGAGGGAACCGAGTGCACTCAAAGATGGGACCATCCGTCGTGGCGTAGATGTTAGAAAACGCCGTGGTCCCATCGGTCACCACCGTAGGCGTCTGGCAACGGTTGTTGGAAGGGACCAGGGGAACGCCGCACACGACCAAGGCCGTCTTGACGCATGGAGCATCCCACGCGCCGTTGCAGCAAAACGGGTCGGCGGCGCATACATCCGCGCAGCAGGCCGCATCGCTGCATCCCGGAGTTACGCGGCTCGTCAAGCAACTGCCGCTCACTCTCCCGCAGGGGTTTTCTTCCTCGAACCGGAGCTGGAACAGGCCCAGATCGAACAAATCCGAGTCCCCGTCGCCGTCCAGGTCGGCACATTGACACTGCGGGTCCATCAGAGGCTGCTCGGGGCCCGTGGCGCAGGCCAGGAAAACCGGGAAATCCGCCAGATCGAGCCGTCCGTCTCCCTCGCAGCCGCCCAAGATCATCATCACGATCAGTATGGTGTGCATGGTTTCTCTCGCTCGAATGTACCTGGTCGTTCAAATCCGGTGGCAATATCATCGCTGGCATTCGGCGCAGTTATTGATGGGGAAACTGAACCGCAAATCATCACTCCCCATCCGGGCTGGGCAGGAGCCGTTGGTGCGGCATCGATACACGCGGCCGCCGCCGCGCTGGTTGTAGACACAGCACCGAAACTCGGCGGGGCGGCATTCGCACGTCGGAGCGCTCACGCACACAGCGGGATGGCTGGGACCTGACGGGCACGGATGTCCCTCGAATCTGCCGACGCACCCCGGAACGGAGCCTGGTCCGCAGGTCTCCGTCGCCGGCGGAGGGTTGCCGCGGAAGACAAATCCGAAGTGCTCGACGAAGTAACAGAACATGTTCGGGGCATCCGGCGGTCCGGGGGTCGGGCCGTAGGTCAGCCCGTTCGGGTGGTAGGCCCCGGCCAGAAGAAACTCGAATTCATCCAATAGACAATCGGTGACCTCGCCGAACTCGGACACCGTGCCGGGCGGCTGATGCACCGAAAGAAAGGCCCGGCCCCTGGCACAGGCAACAAAAGTGTTCAGGCTGCCGTCCGGCAGTCCCAAGGAGCCCTCGGCGATCAAATGGGCGAAATCGGGAGTGAAGCCGGGCTCTCCAAATGTCAACAACCAAATCGAGTAAACGCCTCCGGGGATGAGGCCGGAGAGCCGCAGCGTGACGCGCGTGCCCCGGTCGTTGCACCTGACGGTCGCGCGGCCTCGGACCTGGCTTAACTCACCCAGGGTAAGTTGGTGCCCGTCGGGCGCAAAAACCGGTTGCAGCACTTCGGGATGATCCGGATCGCACGGTTCCGCGTCCCACAATAGATCGTCCGGCGAATCGAGCATTCCGTCGGTGGTGCTCATGAAGTCCAGGATGAGCCGGGCGTCGTTGTTTCGCACGGACGGATCAGCTTGGCCGGAAGCCGCCGCGAGCGCCATCATCGTGCCTACGACATACAGGTGTATCATGTTCTTCATACATTTCCTCCCTTGGACGGTTCGTCATGATGCTTTTAGCCTTCTCAGCATGCCCTATGGGGCTGTGGAGTCGGCCTGCCTTTGGTACAATGCTTCATGGGTCTCCGGCGGACCCTACACAGGCACATGCGCAAATGGGCGACCAAAAGGCTCACGATCCGGAGTCAACACCCGAAGGGTACAAAATTCCAAGCGGTCCGTTGACCCAACTCCTCGAAGAATTGCGCCATGGAGATACGCAGGCCCGTGGGCGGCTCGTGGCCGCGGTCTACGAGGACCTCCGCGAGTTGGCTGCCGTCCACCTGCGAGGCGAGCGCGTCGGGCACACGCTCCAACCGACGGCGCTCGTCCACGAGGCGTTCCTTCGGCTATTCGGAAGCGGCGGAAGCGCATGGGAAAACCGGGCGCACTTCTTCGGTGCGGCCGGGGAAGCGATGCGCCGGATTTTGGTGGACTTCGCGCGGCGACGCCGGGCACTCAAACGCGGAGGCGATCGGGCTCCCCTGCACGAGGGGGCCGCGACCGAAGAAGCCGTCACCGACGAGCACGCCGCGACCGTCCTGGCCGTGGACGAGGCCTTGAACGGCTTGGCCGCTCATGACGAAAGGAAGCGGAGACTCGTGGAATTACGCTTCTTCGCGGGACTCACCATAGAAGAGGCGGCGGAGACATTGGGGATTTCGCTAGCGACGGCAAAGCGCGATTGGACCTTTGCCAAGGCATGGCTCTTCCGTGAGCTCAGTGACTCGAGCGGGAGCGTCGCGCTCGATGGATGACGACAAGTGATGCTCGCGCCCGACATCGAGGAGATCTTTCATATCCTCCTGCAGAAGCCGCCTTGCGAGCGTGCTGCTTTCCTGCGCAGCGCGTGCGGCGACAACCCGGATACAGTGGCCCTTTTGGAGTCTCTGCTCGCCTCCGCCGATGCCGCGGAAGACTTTCTTGAAACGCCCGCCGCCGAGTTGATGACCATGGCCGGGGGAGAATTCGGCCGAAGCGAGCGGATAGGGACAACCATCGGGAACTATCGAATTCTGCGGGTCATCGCCGCTGGGGGCATGGGCATTGTCTATGAGGCCGAGCAAGCCGCGCCCCGACGAAGGGTCGCGCTCAAGCTCTTGCGTTGCGGGCTGGAGTCACCAACCGCCGTGCGAAGATTCCGGCGAGAATCGGAGCTGCTCGGAAGGCTGCGCCACGACGGAATCGCGCAGGTTTACGAGGCCGGAGTTCACCACGAAGACAGGAGGCCCACTTCATTCTTCGCCATGGAGTTCCTCTCCGGCGCCGTCCCGGTCACCGTGTTCGCGCGAGACCGATTGCTGAGTGTGAACGAACGGGTTGGAATGTTATGCAAGATTTGTCACGCCGTTCAATATTGCCACGACCAAGGCGTCATCCATCGGGATCTGAAGCCCGGCAACATCCTCGTTACCTCGTCTGGTGAACCCAAAGTCATAGACTTCGGCGTGGCCCAGGTTCAGACCACGGGCCCTGCCACCCAATCGTGGCACACGATGGGGAATCTGTTGATCGGAAGCTGGCCCTACATGAGTCCCGAACAAGCCGGGGGGAACGCCGACGCCGTCGACGCCCAGACCGACGTCTACGCCCTAGGCGTGATTGCCTACGAAATACTTGCCGGACGCCTGCCTCTGGATCTCGCCGACCTGCCTCCTCTGGAGGCCGCCAGGATCATTCGCGATGAGGAGCCTCCTCCGCTCGGTGGCGTCGATCGACAACTGCGCGGCGACCTCGAGACCATCACGTCCACGGCGATGGCCAAGGAAAAGGCGCGGCGCTACCCCAGCGCAGGTGCATTGGCCGCCGATCTTCGACGGTTTCTTGGTCATGAGCCCATCCAGGCGCGCCGGGTCGGCCCACTCTATCAACTGGGAAAGTTCGTCCATCGAAACCGGGCTTTCTCCGCGGGCGTGGGAATCGCATTTGTCGGCCTGCTCATCGGCGCGGCCGCGACGATCGGGCAGGCGAACAGGGCGATCGGGCAGCGCGATCGCGCGGAGAAAGCGCTTGAAGAAAGCCGGCGCGTCACCCAGTTCGTCCGATCCATCCTGAGTCAAGCCGATCCCAAGGCTTTCGGACGAAATCGGTCGGTCCGCGATGCGTTGGATCGGGCGGCAAGTCGAATCGATCTGGAGTTGGCGGACTCCCCGCACATCCGCGCGACCATTCACGAAACCATTGCCGAAGCCTATTGGGCGACGGGCGAGCTTGACGCTGCAAAGGTACACTTCCGGGCGTCACTGGCATCTCACCAGGCCGCCAAACCTCGCGATCAGCGGGCGGCGCACACCGCCGCCATGCAATTCGTCCGGCTCCATGTGTATGTGGGTGATTTCGACGCAGCGGAACAGCTTCTCACCAACTTGGAGCACGCACACTCGGCGACCCGGGATTCGGATCCGGTGATTGCCTCGGATTTGCTGAAGCTGCGCGGATTGATCGAGCGGAATCGGCTCGAGTTCAAATCTTCCGCCGATTTTTTTCGTCAAGCGGTTACGGTTCGTCGCCGGGCCCCCGGTGATCAACGCCGCGCCATCGCGGGACTGCTGATGGATTGCGCGGAGACGATCTATTATCAAGACGTGGACAAGGATGAGCCCGTGCTCTTGGCCCGTGAGGCGGTGTCGCTCCTGCAAAGTACGCTTGGAACCGAAGCTCCGGCGACAATTTGGGGGATGAAGAATCTCGCTCATTTTCTTTACGCACGCGGCGTGGGGAACGATCTTGTCGAAGCCGAAGGGTTGCTGACGCAAGCGCGCGACGCACAGACTCGGATTTCCGGCGAAAACTGTCTCGAAGTCGCGATTATGACGAGCGAGCTCGGAACTCTCGTGGCCCGGCGGGGCCGCATTGATGAGGGTCGGGATTTGCTGTACCGGGCATTGGAACTGAAACGGGCATTGGTCGGCGACGACCACCTGGAGGTCGCTCAAACCGAGCACAACCTGGGGATTTTTCTTGCCCGGACGGGGCATGCCGCCGAGGCCCTCCCGCTTTTGGAGGATGCCCTCCGCATTCGCCGTAAGCTACTTGCGCCAACGAATGGGGACCTGGCCCTGAGCCTGCAAAAACTGGCGGAGGTGATGTATATGCAAGGAGATTATTCCGCCGCCGAGTCGCTGCTCCGCGAGTCGCTGGCGTCTTGTCACGACGTGCTCGGTGAATTGCATCCCAATCTTGCGCCCGTGGTCCTTGAGCTCGGCGCCACGCTCGTCCGTCGGCAGAAGTACGAGGACGCCGAAACCGTGCTGCGCGACTGCCTGTCCCTAAGCCAGCTTGCATCGTCCGAGCACCCTCTCAAATCCTGGGTGCGCCCCAATGTTATTGGCCTGCTGGGCGAGGCACTCGTGAGCCGCGCTGGGGTGCTCGTCGAATCGGATGCAGAATCGGCTGCCCAGTTGTTCATAGAGGCCGAGCCGTTGCTCCTCGACGGCTACCACGGCACGCAAGACGGTTCCCGCGCTCGACACCCATCTGGTTACCCGGATTTCGGCGACACCCGCGGAGCGCTCGAACGAATCGTACGCCTCTACGAGGCCTGGGACGCCGCCGAACCGGACAGGGGGCACGCCGCCGTGGCCGCCGAATGGCGCGCCCGCCTGCGTGCCAACCGGCGGTGCGGGCTTCGCTACCCTCCGTGCCCGCCGCTCCGTAAGATGGTTTGGGCTGGATGGGCAGGGGAACAAACGAAACACGGATCTTACGACTATGAGTGAGACGAAAGTTCGGTTGCACATCGACGGTTCGCACGCTTCGGTGACGTTTGAATCGCCAGGTGCGATCAATGTGCTGTCCTCGGCCGTGCTTCGCACGATCGGTGCGGAAGTAGGCCGAATCGGCAATGACCGGGATATTCGGACGACGGTGTTTCAGGCCGAGGGCAAAGTCTTTCTCGCCGGAGCGGATATCAAAGAAATGTCCGAGTTTGTTTCCGATCGGGCGCACGACTACGCGGTGCTGGGCCAGGGCGTTTTTGACGATATCGCGTCGATGCCTTGCGTCACGGTGGCCGTGATCAACGGAGCGACCATGGGCGGCGGATTGGAGCTGGCTCTCGCCTGCGACTTTCGCATCGCCGTGAAATCGGCCAAGCTGGGATTGCCGGAGGTGACCTTGGGCCTCATCCCCGGCTGGGGCGGCATTGGCCGGCTCACCAAGCTCGTTGGCCCGTCCCGCGCCAAGCGGCTTTTCCTCAGCGGTGCTGCGGTATCGGCGGAGGAGGGATCGCATTGGGGCTTGGTCGACGAAGTCGTGAATTCGCCGGAGGACCTGCGATCAAGAGTGACCGCCTTTTGCAAGGGCTTTCACAAGGCCTCCCCCGCGGCCGTACGCCTCGCCAAGCGGACCGCGCGGGACGGAGACGATACAAGGGCGTTTGCGGATTGTTTCCATGAACACGATTCGCGGGAAGGCATGGCCGCGTTTTTGGAGAAGCGCCCGGCAAGCTGGACGGTATAGAATGGGACTTCGAGATCGCCTTCCCAAACATGATACCATCGCACAGTTCGATCAAGCGCGGATCGAACGATGGAAAGATGCGGATGCTCTTGCAAAGCGAGGACGCCGGTATGGCGGGGTCTACCTTCTGGGTTATTTTGTTGAAATGACCCTCAAAGCCGCCTTTTTCCGTTATTTCGGATTGCCTCCGGATACTCCGATTGTTGGGGGCGACTTAAAAGCCGCAACGCAGCTTGCCATCGGCGAGCTGGGCGTTTCGGAGGATTCCGAAAGTCAACATAATCCGGTCTTCTGGGCCCGGGCGATCGTTCTGTTCCGCGAGTCCTTTGATGATCCGCTGCCGGACGAATTCGCGCTCCAACTTGTTTGGCGCAGTCAACGCTTAAAATCGAACTGGGCCGTCGCGATGCGCTACAGGCAGGTCCACTGCACCATCAAGGAATGGCAGGATATCCATGAGGATGCCCATTGGATAAATCTAAACTACACCGCCCTCGCCGGCGTTGGTTCGGCGGAGTGCTGAAGGAGTTTGTCATGCCCTATGTGAAAAAAACAACGCGAGCCAACGTTGCTCCGAACCATGAGGATTTGGTTGAAGCTATCAAGAACGAGTTCTCGCCGAAGACATTGGCACAAGAGGCGTTCGAAATGAGCCTGCCACGCTACGAAACGCCTTGCATCATCGAAGGAACGCTTCGCCATTCGGATAAGCTTGAGGTTTACGTGGTTTGGGACGGTTGGAAGGACATTCGCGAGGACCATCGGACCACGGCGATTCTAGATGCTTACGAGCGGGAGTTCCCAGAGAAGCGCGTCGTGATAGCGTTGGGAGTAACTCCGGAAGAGGGCAAGGAGCTAGGCGTCATCGAATGAGCCTGTGCCGAGCAGAATCCGTTAAGGAGGTAGGCTTTGAGGGTTAAACCGACCAGCGAACGAGCGGTTCCGTGGGAAGTAGAAGACCGGCCTTTTGTCGGGCAGGAGGACATTGCGGCATTCGATGCCCGCAAAGCCCTGGGCGAGCCGGGGGCCTTTCCTTATACCCGCGGCATTCACCGCACGATGTACGGCGACCGGCTCTGGACGATGCGGCAGTTTGCCGGCTTTGGGAATGCCGAGGACACCAACCAGCGTTTCAAGTACCTGCTCGAACACGGGCAGACCGGCCTGAGCACGGCCTTCGATTTGCCAACGCTCATGGGCCGCGACAGCGACGATCCACTGTCGCTCGGCGAGGTGGGCCGGTGCGGCGTGGCGATTGCTTGCCTCGCGGACATGCGCCGGCTGTTCGACGGCATCAACCTCGGCGACGTCAGCACGAGCATGACCATCAACGCCCCGGCTGCGATATTGCTAGCGTTCTATATTGCGGTGGCGGATGAAGAAGGCGTCGCCCGAGACAAGCTGCGCGGAACGCTGCAGAACGATATTCTGAAGGAGTTTCACGCCCAGAACGAGTACGTGTTCCCCCCCGGGCCCAGTGTGAATCTCGTCGTAGATACGATCGAGTTCTGCACGGAGCAGCTTCCGCAATGGAACACGGTGAGCATAAGCGGCTACCACATCCGCGAGGCCGGGGCGACGGCGGCGCAAGAGCTTGCGTTTACTCTTGCGGACGGCATCGCCTACGTCGAGGCCTCGAAGAAGCGCGGGCTGGACGTGGATGCGATTGCTCCGCGGTTGAGCTTTTTCTTCGACGTGCACAACGATTTTTTTGAGGAGATCGCCAAGCTCCGCGCGGCCCGGCGGATTTGGGCGCACGTCATGCGTGACCGGTTCAAGGCGGTAAATCCGCGGAGCTGGCTGCTGCGCATGCACTGCCAGACGGCCGGAGTCACGCTGACCGAGCAGCAGCCGATGAACAACGTCGTCCGCGTGGCCTACCAGGCGCTCGCCGCCGTGTTGGGCGGGACCCAATCGCTGCATACCAACAGCATGGATGAGACGCTCGCTTTACCGACGGAGCAGGCCGCCAAAGTCGCGTTACGAACGCAGCAAATCCTCGCTCACGAGACCAATGTGACGCAAACGGTCGACCCGCTGGGCGGAAGCTACTTCGTCGAGAAGATGACCCACGAAATCGAGGCCAGCGCCTACGCGATCATCGACCAGATCGACGCGATGGGCGGCGTGCTCATGGCCGTGGACCGCGGCTATTTCCGGCGGTCGATCGCGGAATCGGCCCATGCGGAACAAAGGCAAGTGGACGCGGGAGAGCTCAAGATCGTCGGCGTGACCGATTTCGTGGACGAAGGCCCTCCGGGAATCCCGATTCTGCAGATTTCGCACGAAACCGAAGAGGTGCAAGTGACGCGGCTGAAGAGCCTCAAGGCCACACGCGCCGCGAGGAAGCACGCCGCGGCGCTCGAACAGCTCCGCGGCGCCGCCCGCAAGAGCGAGAACGTCATGCCCGCGTTGATCGACGCGGCGAAGGCGGACGCGACGGTGGGGGAGATGATGGTCACGATGCGCTCGGTCTTCGGCGGCTACGACGGCGGGCCGGAATGGTGAAACGGAATGCCGAGTTGCGAATGGCAAATGCTGAATGGGGAATGCTGAATGAATAGTGCCGCGGCCGGGATGGGCGGTCTCAGCGGTGACCTCCGAACGTAGGTATTGGAGTTGCCGGGGGAGTCGTGACGTACCTCCCGCGAAAACCCTTCGATTACCCGCACTGCTGACGCAACACACGGTGCGCTACGAATGATTCGTTTGCGAGGCTGTAACTCAGAGGGCCGTCGATGTTTGATCGTATCACAGTCGATCCCAAGCAGATGAGCGGGGCGCCGTGCATTCGAAGGCTTCGGATCCCCGTAGCGACCCTGGTGGGACTGGTTGTCGAAGGGAAGACGGCAGTCGAAATCCTGGCCGACTATCCCGACGTGATCGCCGAGGATACTCACGAGGCCCTGGCCTTTGCGGCCGAGGCGGCGCATGAACGGCAGATCCCCTTGCTCGCACGCTGTTGTGCTCCCATTCATGGCGTGCCGACGCTATGATTCGCCCCAATGAACATTGCCCCCCGCATCCTACTGGCCAAGATCGGCCTCGACGGCCACGACCGCGGGGTCAAAGTCCTCGCCCGGTCGTTTCGCGACGCGGGGATGGAAGTGATTTACACCGGCCTTTGGCAGACCTGCGAGGCCACGATGTACGCGGCCATGCAGGAAGACGTGGACATCGTGGGGGTCAGCCTCCTCTCCGCGGCGCACCTGACGGTGATGCCCGAGCTGATTCGCTTCCGTCGCGAACTTGGCGTCGAACACATTCCCCTTGTGTTGGGCGGCATCGTCCCGGAAGCAGATTATCCGAGGCTTCGCGAGATGGGCGTGGCGGCCGTATTCAATCCCGGCTCTCCGGTGGACCGGATCATCGAGGAGATGCGATCGCTTGCGGCTCAACATCCGGCCACACCCCTTAGGGAAGTGATCGCCGGGTACAGCCGTGACGAAGACCGTCACCTGGCCCGCTTGATCACAGCCATTTGCCGCGAGGAATGCCTCGAAGGATGGAAGGCGCCCGGCGGACGAGCAATCGTCGTAGGCATCACCGGTTCGCCGGGGGTCGGCAAGAGCTCGTTTATCGGCCGGCTCGGAAAGCTGCTCTGTACGCGCGGGAAGAAAGTGGCTGTCGTGGCCGTCGATCCCAGCAGCCCGGTGACCGGCGGAGCGTTGCTCGGCGACCGGCTCCGCATGATGACCGGCTCGCCGGAGCGCGGATTGTTCATCCGCAGCCTCTCGTCGGGCACCGTCCAAGGCGGTCTCGGACCGCACATCCGCGAAGTAGTCGAGGCGCTATCCGGCTTTGGCTTCGACTTCGTCCTGGTAGAAACGGTGGGGGCGGGGCAATCGGACGTGGCCGTCCGCGAACTGACGCAACGGGTTGTGCTGCTACTCATGCCCGACAGCGGCGACGCGGTCCAGTTCTCCAAGGCCGGCATCATGGAAATCGCGAGTTGCTTCGTTTTGAACAAATGCGACCTACCCGGCGCCGACGCCACCGAAGCCCAGCTTCGCAACAGTCTGGGCGACGACCGCCCAATTTTCCGCGTTAGCGCGGTCCGCGACGAAGGGACTGATCGCGTGGCCGATTGGTTAGCACGAATCACCGCTTCGTAGTCTATTGGAAAGCAATTGTCTGCAAGGCTCGGTGCCGCGTTCGCCATTTCCCCGAACCGGCCACTCCGGTTCCAAGCATGAGCGCGGCCATTATTTGATCGGAGGTCTCCGCGCACATCAGAGCGTCCCGAGTCAATCGCTCGCCGCAAAATGCCACAAGGCGCCTCATGACAACAAGCCAATTCGATCCATGCATCGGACGTCTAGCCGCCGAGCCGCAACCTCATTGAAGTTGGCGGAAGGGTAATTCGACCCGACCGGTTGCAACTAGTCGGCGATCCATGCATAATGCCAACGAAAGAACGGGGCCATGGCGCAGTTGGGAGCGCGTCTGCATGGCATGCAGAAGGTCGGGGGTTCAAGTCCCCCTGGCTCCAGTGAGCGCAATTAGGAAATACGTCGGGGGGCGTCACTCGCGTTTCCCGTATCGCCCGCTTGTTTGTTTCAGAGTCCCTCCGGCCACCGGCGGGTTTCCGCAAGCGATTCGCCGGTCTCGAGTAGGCTCTTCAGGCTTGCAAGGATCAGAGGCCACCCACCGGAAACGGCTTCGATGAGCTTCGAGTCGGCTTTTTCGATCTCATGGGTGACCGTGAGTTTGACCGACGCGATCTGCGGTTCAAGTTCGAACGTCGCCCGCGAGTAGCCTTCTTCACGCATTTCGCGTCTGAACTCGTTTCGCCACGACAGGACAAGCTTTCGATAGGGCTCGATTTCGAGAACTTCGCCGCTATCGCCGACGCGCCCGTCGGGAATCATGTTCCGCCAGGATGCGCCGGGCTTCCACTCGCACTCCTGCCACGTTTCACACCAATATCGACGAGTGAACTCGGGCTCGGTCAGCGCACGCCACAGTTTCTCCGGAGTGGTGCGAACATAGGTCACATAAACGAATCTCGAATGAGCCATGAATCTCTCCTTCCAGGTTTTTCTTGAGTTCGGCGAGGGCGCGAAGCCGGCCCCGTTCGAACTTGCTGATCCATCGCTCGGCCATTTCGTGAATCGGGACGGGGTTGAGGTAGTGTAGCTTCTCCCGCCCGCGCCACAGAGTCGCAACAAGGTTTGCCTTTTCCAGAATGGCCAGATGCTTGGTGATAGCCTGCCGGGTCATGTCGAGCCCTTCGCATAGTTCTCTGAGCGACTTGCCGCTGTCCGATCGAAGCCGGTCCAGCAACGCCCTGCGACTGCCATCCGCCAACGCTTTGAAGACCTTATCCATGCCAATCATGCCCCCGCACATTATGCAGCCAAATGGTTGCATGTCAACCGAATTCCGAAGATTAACTTGGTTGAGGAATCTGAAGGATTCGTCATCCCGACGAGTCGAGACCGCGTTTCGCCGATGCGCGTCGCGGCGTGACCGATGACAGGCAGGGGCGGTATGTCCCAAGCAAGCCGGAAAGGGCTGCTGGTGAAGCCTCGCTTTGGCGACCAGATCGACCCGATCGAACGCCGCCCAGGCCAGGGCTTCAACCGTCGACCCACCTGAGGAGATCATACGTAGAGTAGTGATTCATGATTCGTGCAACTTACTATTCGCTTCCCGGTATGATCTTCTGAAGGAGGTTCTTTCCCGCGACTAACCCGTGGAATCCTGCGCGACAGGTAAAGAAGGATGACACCCCGTTACGGGCAGGGGTCCGCACATGGAGGATTCCCAGCGTAGGCGTCGAGAAGCGCCAGCACGTCCCCTAGCTCGATCAGCCCATCGCCTCCCGGTCCGACGCCGCCGGGTCCGCAAGGCCAAATGTCTCCGCCGGGGCAAAGCTCTTCGATGTTGTAGCCGTCGAGAACGCAGAGCAAGTCGCCAAGTTCGACAATGCCATCTCCGCCCGGGGGGGCCAGGTCGCCGTAAACAGCGGACACGCATTGGCATTCGTCCGGAATGCCGTCCGTGTCACTGTCCTCGGATACGCCCGTCGCGATGTCGATCGCGTCGTCGGTGAAGTTGGCGTTGCAATCCGCACCCGAGAGCGACACCTCGGCGATGACCGGATTGATCGTGCAGTTGGACCCCGGTCCCAGGGAACAGGTCGGCGCATTGCCGAACCCCCCGACGATCAAGTTGAAACTCTCACTTCGGGCAACGGTGACGTTGAAGCATTGCGGCGACGTGGCCACGATTGTTCCATCGAGACTGCTGCACCCCGCGGCATCAAGGCTCGCCACGAAGCGCGCCGCCAACGCACCGGCGTTTGACCCGGGCGCAACTCCCAATACGTTCAGATCGCACACCTCGTACCCGGGACCTTCGACACACCACGACCAGCCTGCTCCCGTGGCCGTGCCCGAAAGGCAGAACGCGCGGACGGTGCTTTGAATCACAAACGTTTCGGCATAGAAGTTGGGCGGATTGCTGGATCCGTCGTACATCACGAATTCCCGCCGGCCGGTGTCGTACGCCACGCGGGCCCCCTGCTGCGCGATGGGGCTCGACTCTTGAAGCTGCAACCAACTGGCGCCGTCCCATTGCCATAAATCGTTGCCATCGACCGTGCTCGTGGTGTACAGGACCGAGACCCCACGGCTCGCGTCGTAGGCCATCGCGCCTCCGCCGGTACCCGGCGTGATGGACGGAAACTTCTGGGTCCAATCCGTCCCGTTCCATTCCCAGGTTTCGTCATAGGCCGGTCCAAACGCGGGTGAGCCGCCGTACATCACCACTCGTTGTCGGCCGGGATCGTACACCATTGCTGGGTTCATTCGCGCCGACGGATTCGTCGCCGGCGCCTTCTGCGTCCACGACGTTCCGTTCCACGTCCAGGTGTCTCCGTAGGCCTGCGTCATCCCCCCGGATTCATGCTGCCCGCCGAACAGAACCGCCTCGCCGCGCTGCGCATCATAGGCAAACCCCGGATGAAACCGCGCGGGAGGATCACCGGTTCCCCCAGTGGATACCTGTGTCCACGTATTGTTGGCGCTATCATATTCCCACGTATCTCCATACAGAGTTCCCGTGCCGATCTGCACACCGCCAAACAGGACCGCCTTACTTCTTTGAGTGTCGTAGACCATTCGATGAATCACACGCTTTCCGGGGTTGGGAACGGGGTTGAGGACGTTCCACCTGTCCCCGTCCCAATCCCACGTCATGTTCTCGGTTTGGATAAACGCCCCGTTGCCTTGGAAGAGCACCACGCTGTTTCGCACGGGATCGAAGACCATGTCATACGAGGCCATGCCGCACTCCGATGGGCAGTAGGGCGCCACTACCGACACTCGGCTCCAATCGAACAGGTTTGGACATCCCGCCGGCAACGCCGGTCCGACGCGCGCCCATTGCGTCCCCCATGGATCGAGGCCGTAGCCGGGCGCGTCGCGAATCGACGAGTCGGCGTATTCCTGGATGGTCCAGAAGTCCAGATCGTTTACCGGATCGACGACCGTGTGGCTGTAATCTCCCCAACGATTCCGATTTCCGCTGCCGATTCTCACGTAGTTTGCTTCACCGGCCTTGAAGATAAACGGAGCGCGGACGACGTTCGCGGCATCGCCGGCATCGCGATAGGAATAAGCGCTGCTCGCGAAGCGCGTCGGCGAGAACAACGAATAGCCAATAAGCGCATCATCATTCTGATTCACCGCGATGCTGGGAAAGGCGTAATGCGTATTGTTCGTGGGATCGTCGATGAGGCCGCGTTGGACCACCTGCACGTTTGCCGGAATGGTCGAAGGCGTGATCTCCCACCATTGGGCGGAGGTCCGCGTGGGAGTTCCCTGTTGGCCCGGAGTGCCCGTGGGAAGGAAGATCATGTGGGTGCCCCAGAGACTCCCGTTGCGATAGACCACGTTCTGCATGCGGTCGTCGTTGGTTTGAATCTTGTAGCTATTCCCGCCCAGGTCGATCCCGCGCTGTGGGGCCAAGTTGTCAGGAAACCCATCCATCGGCAATTGATCCGCCGCCGAGGCACTCCAGGTCTGCGCTGTGGCAATAAATCCCACGGGATTCAGCGTCGGCGTGTTGACCGGGCCGGTGACGGCGTAAAGCCGCAGGAACCCGAACCCGCTCGGATCGTTGCCGATGAAGGTCTGCAATAAGTAGAGAACATTCAGCGTGTTATCGTACGTGGCCGCGGGAACCTGCACGGCTCCGTCCCCCGCTGAGCCCTGCCAGCGCATGAACGTGGCCGCGCCCCCGGAGTAGAGTTGGGCCTTCCCGAAAACGAACACGTCGCCGCGATTGAATCCGCCGCTGATGTTGAACAGAATAACCGAGACGGCGATCCAATCCTTGTTGAATCCGATGCTTGGATAATCCGCCCAGACCAGGTTGCTGCCGTCCACGTCAATCCGCTGCAAGTACCACGTTCCGGTGGGATTCGAGTTCTGCGTCACGCCGATCAGAAGCGATGAAGTGGCGAGGGCGTTGTCCGCGCAGGCCGTGAAAATCCACCGGCTTTGAAATGGATCGTAAAGCAGTTTTGGATCAAACGGAGCCGGATTCCCCAACGTGGCCCAGAACGCGGCAAGCGACACCGTGCTGAGGATGTTCCCGCTCCGATCTTGAATACGGACCTGCGAGTTCAGAACGGTCATCACGTGGTTAGGGCCAATCGCACCATGCGTGTCGGGCGGAATACGCGTGTAGTCGTCGACCAGAGCCTGGAAGGTCAAGTCCGGCGCCGGACTGCTCGGTCCGGTCGGGATCCCATGAGAAAGAGGGCTGACCGTGCCGTCCGTGGCTACGATATCCTCGGCGCGCACCTCAAGATTGCGGGGCAAGGGGCGAAATGGCACCTCGGGGTCCTGCGCAAGCGGCGGAATATTTGCCGCCTCCAGCACGGTCAGCTCGGAAAAGTCGATTTCCGCGAATCGGATCGGTTTCTCTCGGGCAGGGACCTCCGGTGTCGGGTCGTTTTCAACGGCCGGCAAGGGTCCCGCGACGGCAATTCCCAACAGGGCCATGAACGTAAAGCCATTCCAAGCCGCTTTGTATTCTTGACGGTGATAGCAATTCATCACGCTGATCTCCCTCGAACCAGGGTTCGTTATTCCCGCTGAACTCTTCTCAGGGTCGTTTGGGGGACTCCCCCCATCTACCTCTAGTGGCGGCGATTCGAGGCTCTGACAAAAAATGGAACAAGCAAGTCGGTCAGTCGGCCGGGGAGGGCTATACTCCCCATTGTGACTTCCCCACCGACAACGCGCGTCTCGCTTTTGGCCCGGCTGTCAGACAGCGGCGACCAGAGCGCGTGGCGGGATTTTCACGACCGCTACGGGGCCCTGATATGGCGTGTTGCCCGCGGACAAGGCCTGCAACCGGCGGACTGTGACGAGGTGGTTCAGGATGTGCTGGCGGCGTTGATCCAGACCTTACCCCGGTTTCACTACGATGCCGAAAAGGGAAAGTTCCGCTCCTACCTGCGCACGGTGACCTTCCATGCCGTGTTTCGAAAAAAGCGTCAGGAACATGCCGCAGCAAGCCTATCTTATGGTGGAGAGACATTAACCAACGACGCCGACACCGACCTGGAACGGTTTTGGGAGGCGGAATGGCGACAGTATCACGTTCGCACGGCGTTGCAGAGGATCAGCGTGGAGTTCAGCCAAAATGATTTGGCCGCTTTCGAAGCCTACGCGCTATCCGATCGGGACGCCCGAAGCGTTGCCGAGTCGCTCGGAATGAGCCTCGACCGAATTTACCAAGCCAAATCGAGGATTCTCAAGCGGCTGACCGAGGTCATTGCCGAGCGCGTGGATGAAGAAGGATGAATCGAGGTCCCTCCGGATGGAACCACAAGCTGCATGGTACAACGAGCCCTCCGCATTGCTCACCGAGCTGAAAAAAGGGATCGGAGTAAGGGGTCGCCCCCCGCAAGTCTCCAATTATGACGATATTGTGGAGCTACGCCGCGGTGGGCAGGGAACCGTGTACAGCGCGATCCAGAGGTCGACTCGGCGGCGCGTGGCCATCAAGGTACTTTACGAGGAGTGCGTTCCCTCTGGGATCCGCCGCCGCCGGTTTGAACGCGAGATCGAATTGATCGCGGCGATCGAGCATCCTCACATCGTGCGGATCTACGACAGCGGAGTCAGCCCCGACGATCGGCTGTATCTGGTCATGGAATTCGTGCAGGGGCTCGACTTGGACGAGTGGGCCGGCATGCGCCCGCCTCGAGACGGGGCCCCCGTCCCGGTCCCGACGCTGGACGAGCGACTGCGGCTGTTCGCCAAGATCTGCGGGGCCGTCGCTCACGCCCACCGCCACGGCGTTATTCATCGTGATCTGAAGCCCAGTAACATTCGCGTCGACGCCGATGGCCAGCCGCACGTGCTCGACTTTGGTGTCGCCCGGGCCGTGGAGCCTGACGGAAGCGAGGCGTCGCGGCGCACCACCCTGACCGGCCATTTTCTGGGAACGTTGGCCTATGCGTCGCCCGAGCAAGTCTCGGGGCATCCGTCGCAGGTCGACGTTTGCTCCGATGTGTACTCTCTGGGAGTGATGCTGTACGAACTGCTCACCGGACAATTGCCCTATCCGTGCGTCGGATCAATCGCCCAAATCGTGGACGTGATCTCTCACCAGGAGGTCGTTGCCCCGAGCCGGCTAAGGGGCTGCGATATCAAGACGTCGTTTCTTCGCCGCGCGACCCGATGGCGCTCGCGGCACACCGAGCTCGACACCATCGTACTGAAGTCGTTAGCCAAAGATCCCGCGGAGCGATACTCCTCGGCCCACGCGTTCACCCGGGACATCGAACGGCTGCTGCGCGGCGAGCCAATCGAGGCCAAGCGCGACAATGCCTGGTACCTGGTCACCAAGACCTTACGGCGCTACCGCTGGCAATCTGCGGTGGCAGCGGCCTTTCTTCTCGCTGTCTTCTTTTTCGGGATCGCCATGTCCGTCCTCTATCGGAGCCGCGATCTGGAAGCGCGAAAGGCGCAGCAAATTCGTGTTTTTCTGGAAGATACACTCGGCTCCGTCGAACCCTCCGGCTCGCTCCACGACGTCACTTTGCGGGAGGTCCTGAATCAGGCGATCCATTTCGTGGACACCACACTGTCCGGCCAACCGGAGATCGAGGCCTCCCTGCGGACGACCATCGGGAACAGCTTTCGCGTTCTGGGCCTTTATAGTGCCGCGGAAGAACAGATTTCACGGGCGTTGGAAATACGTCGGTCACGATTCGGAACCGATCACTTGGAAACGGCGCAAAGCCTGACCGCTTGGGGCCAGCTCCATGCTGCCCGTGGAGAGTGGACCGTTGCGGATCATGCGTTTCGGGAGGCTCTGGGCGTTCGCATTCGCCGTCTCGGACCCGACCACGTGGAAGTCGCGTACTTGCTGCAGGACCTCGCCGCCGCGGCCGAGGCCCTGGGAAATCCGGAAGTGGCCGAAAAGCTCTACTGGAACTCGCTGGACACCATCTCCAAATCCCGTGGGGTCGCTAATCCGGATGCCGCAATGGTGCAGTTCAAGCTTGCCGAATTCCTGATACGATCAAGCCGCCCCGGCGAGGGGGCGGCTCTTCACCGCGCGGCCCTCGATACTCGGCTGTCGGCACACGATCTACGCCACCCCGACGTGATGCGCTCTCTCGCGGCGATTGGGCGAATCACGGTGGAGCTCCTTCCGACAGGACCGCCCGAACCCTTGCTCCACGACTGCCTGGAGCTCGGCCACTCGGACTCCGTTCTGGAAGAACGCCTTCGTGACTTACAGCGCCAAGGCATGGCGGCTGGCTGCCTGGCCGCGCTGGGCCGGATCGAGGCGGCAGAGGTCGTCGCTGCGCGAGTGCACGGCGAGCTCACTCGACTCTACGGCCCGGATCACGCCGTCAGCAAGCGAGCCTCCGCGCGGACGGAGGCCATCCAGCGACAAAAACTTCGCCATTGACCGGTAGGGTCAAAGACGTTTCGGACTAACCCAAGTTAGACACCTAACCACGGTTTTCGATTCTCTTTGAGAGGTTTGATCCGCCCTGGCGCGGGCGTCCGATCGGTTTCCACATGGGAAAGTCGATGTAGTCACGACCTTCCCAATTGTTTTCCGGTTTTCAACTTGGCATCCTGATCGTTGAAGGATTGAACTTCACGGCAGGGATGCGATGTTTTTGAAACGCCTTCAACGACGCAAGAACGGCAAGGGGCACACCTACTGGGCGCTGGTGGAGTCCGTTCGTACGGCCAAGGGATCACGGCATCGCGTGGTCGCGTATTTCGGTGAACTTCAGAAAAGCGAGCGGAACGGTTGGGCGCAATTGGGTCATCGCCTCAACGGCGCGTCGCGTCCGCAGCCCTCGCTATTTGATCCTCCGCATTACGATGATCCATCTGACGACGAGCCGGTGCGGGTCAAGCGTAAGGACATACAACTGGATCGGCTCCGCGACTTTGGAGACGTCTGGCTGGCATTGGTTTTGTAGCGATCGTTGAAGCTGGACGCGTTGCTGGCCGAACTCATGGCCGCCGGAGACGAACAGGTGCCTTGGCCAGTGGTGGCGGCAATCCTGACGATCGCGCGGTTCTGTGAGCCGGCTCGCAAGACTGCAAGTCCTGATAGGACGGATACTTGCGACACCACAAGATACGGTAAATCACCATCTGACACACAGCCACCGGTCGGACTCGAACCGACGACCTGCGGTTTACAAAACCGCTGCTCTGCCAACTGAGCTACGGTGGCACTCGCGCCGAAAAACGCCGTATCTTCCGCGATTTCCTGAGCTTGCTTAGCTTAGCACGAGTCGCCATTGAGTCCACCGGAGTCTTCCAAAGTCCTTCATGCCCTGCGATTTCACCTTTCGCACGAGCCTCCTGTCGTGATTCGAAATACGTCACTCGCGGCTTCTGGTTGCGGCCGAAGGCCGCGTTTTGTCGATCCGCGGAACCAACTCGGGCATGGTTGACGTCGAGCCTTCCGTCGGCGAAGAAGGGGCGTAGGAAATCCGCGCGGAGAACAAAAAAGGGATTGCTTGCATGACAGCAAACGATGGGAATACGCGTAGAACGTTCCTCAAGCTCGCCGCCGGCGGAATTCCGCTCGTCGGTATCAACGCCGCTTCGGCGGCCGACGAATCGACCGCGGCGAAGTCTCCCCCGGCCCGCAGGGTGATTCCCGGAACCCCGGGCTCTCCGCTTTCCCGAGCTGTGATTCACCAACAACTCGCCTTCGTCTCAGGGGTCTTGGGCACCAAGCCGGGCACGAGAGAACTGGCCGCGGCGGATTTCGAAGGCCAGTGCCGGCAAGTCATGGAAAACCTGAAAGCTTCGGTCGAGGCGGCCGGCGCAACCATGGCCAACGTCCTGAAATGCACTTGCTTTCTAACCGAAGAGAGCGACTTCGGCCTATTCAATCAAGTCTACAGTACTTTCTTTACCAAGGACCCGCCCGCGCGTTCCACGGTAATCGTCAAGGCTCTCGTTCTTCCCGACGCCAAAGTGGAAGTCGATTGCGTTGCCGCGCTGACCTAGTGCATCATTCCAATTCAATCTGCGGGTAAAGTCTCCGCAGTTTGATTCTCGCGTCGGCGGTTCGGAATTGCCAGTTGATCTTTTTCGACCGGCGGTTTCGATCCTCGTTCCAGGG
>Ga0187893_10001257_pt1 | contig 62416 bp, 54 predicted proteins | sample MA1701074metaG_FD_139574 | JGI IMG/M metagenome (GOLD analysis project Ga0187893, IMG submission 139574) | White microbial mat communities from a basaltic lava cave in the Kipuka Kanohina Cave System on the Island of Hawaii, USA - MA170107-4 metaG ... | reverse complement strand
GGGCAGGCGCAGGTGAAGGGGGTGGCGGGGGCCTGGAAGGACCTGACGGACAACGTGAACTCGATGGCCTCGAACCTGACCAGCCAGGTGCGGAACATCGCGGAGGTGACGACGGCGGTGGCCCGGGGCAACCTCGCGCGGAAGATCACGGTCGAGGTGAAGGGAGAGCTCCTCCGGCTCAAGGACACGATCAACACGATGGTGGACCAGCTCAACGGCTTCGCGTCGGAGGTGACGCGGGTGGCGCGGGAGGTGGGGACGGAGGGGAAGCTCGGGGGCCAGGCCGAGGTGAAGGGGGTGGCCGGCGTCTGGAAGGACCTCACCGAGAACGTGAACCAGCTCGCGGCCAACCTCACCACCCAGGTCCGGGCCATCAAGGACGTGGCCACCGCCGTGACCAAGGGCGACCTCACCCGGTCGATCACGGTCGCCGCCAAGGGCGAGGTCGAGATCCTCAAGGACAACGTGAACGAGATGATCCGGAACCTCCGCGAGACGACCCAGAAGAACGCGGAGCAGGACTGGCTCAAGACGAACCTCGCCCGGTTCAGCCGCATGCTCCAGGGCCAGCGGGACCTCCAGACCGTGGCCCGCCAGATCCTCTCGGAGGTGACCAGCCTGGTCGACGCCCAGCAGGGCGTCTTCTACACCTACGAGGAGAGCGGGGCGGAGGAGCCGCTCCGGCTCGTGGCCAGCTACGCGGGGAGGCGGGAGCTCCGCGACCGCTACCGCCTGGGCGAGGGGCTGGTCGGCCAGTGCGCCCAGGAGAAGCGCAAGCTCGTCGTCGCCAAGCCCCCCTACGGAGGGGCCCGGATCACCTCGGCGCTCTCGGAGACGAGCCCGGCGAACGTGGTGATCCTGCCGGTCCTCTTCGAGGGCCACGTCAAGGCGGTGCTCGAGCTGGCCTCGGTGAAGCGCTTCAACGAGGTGCACCAGACGTTCTTCGACCAGCTCACGGAGCTGACGGGCATCGTGCTCAACACGATCGCCGCGACGATGCGGACCGAGGACCTGCTGAAGCAGTCCCAGGCGCTCACCCAGGAGCTCCAGCAGACGAACGCGGAGGTGAACGAGAAGGCCGAGCAGCTCGCGCTGACCTCGAAGTACAAGTCGGACTTCCTCGCCAACATGTCCCACGAGCTCCGGACCCCCCTCAACAGCCTGCTCATCCTGTCGAAGATGCTCTTCGAGAACGTCGAGGGGAACCTCACGGCCAAGCAGGTGGACTTCGCCCGCACGATCCACTCCTCGGGCTCGGACCTCCTGTCCCTCATCAACGACATCCTGGACCTCTCCAAGATCGAGTCGGGGACCATGTCCGTCGAGGTGGGCCAGATCCGCTTCCGCGACATCCAGGACGACGTGGAGGCCAGCTTCCGCCCGATCGCGCTCAGCAAGAAGCTCGAGCTCCAGGTCGAGCTCGATCCCGACCTGCCGCCGGCGATGGAGACCGATTCGAAGCGCCTCCAGCAGGTCCTCCGGAACCTCCTGTCGAACGCCTTCAAGTTCACGACCCAGGGGAGGGTCTCCCTCCACGTCGGCGTCGCCGCCTCGGGGTGGACGCCGGAGCACGCGGTCCTGGGCCGGGCCGACATGGTGCTCTTCTTCTCGGTGAGCGACACGGGGATCGGCATCCCCCCCGACAAGCACCAGATCATCTTCGAGCCTTTCCAGCAGGCCGACACCTCGACCAGCCGCAAGTTCGGCGGCACGGGCCTGGGGCTCTCCATCAGCCGCGAGGTGGCCAAGCTGCTGGGCGGCGAGATCCGCCTGGAGAGCGCGCAGGGCAAGGGGAGCACGTTCACCCTCTACGTCCCCCGGCGGCACGTCCCCGTCCGGTCCCGGCCCTCCGCGCCCCGGGAGCGGGCGCCGCGGCCCGCGGAGGACGCGGCGCTCCCCTCGGACTCGGCGCTCCTGCCGGTCCCGCCGCCCCAGGACGTGCTGGACGACCGCTCCAACCTCCGGCCCGGGGACCGGATCCTGCTCATCGTCGAGGACGACCCGACCTTCGCGGGCCTCGTCCTGGACATCGCCCGGGAGCTCGGCTTCAAGGGGATCATCGCCGCCACCGGCGAAAGCGCGATCGACATGGCCCGGAAGTTCCGGCCCCAGGCGATCTCGCTCGACATCCGCATCCCGGACATGGAGGGATGGGCGCTCCTGGACTTCCTCAAGCACGACCCCGACACGCGGCACGTCCCCGTCCAGATCCTCTCCGGCGGGGAGGACGCCCGCCGCGGCTTCCGGATGGGGGCCTTCGCGTACCTTCGCAAGCCCGCCTCGCGGGAGGCCCTCGTCGAGTCCTTCACCCGGCTCAAGGACTACGTCGAGCGCCGGAAGAAGAGCCTCCTCGTGGTCGAGGACGACGCCGCCCAGAGGGGCGCGCTGGTCGAGCTCCTGGCGGCCAAGGACGTCGACGTCGCGGCCGTGGGAACGGCCGGCGAGGCGCTCGCCGCCCTCAAGGCCGGGACCTTCGACTGCATGGTGCTCGACCTCCGGCTTCCCGACCTCGACGGGTTCGAGCTCATCGACCGGATGAAGGCGGAGTGCGGGCCCCGCCACCCGCCCGTCGTCGTCTACACCGGGAAGGCGCTCACGGAGGAGGAGGAGCAGCGGCTCCGGAAGGCCGCCAGCGCCATCATCATCAAGGACGCCGCCTCCCCCGAGCGGCTGCTGGACGAGACCTCCCTCTACCTCCACCAGCCCGCCGCCGAGCTGCCGGAGGCCAAGCGCCGGATGCTCGGCGCGGCGGCGCAGAGGGACCTGAGCCTCTCCAACCGGAACGTCCTCATCGTGGACGACGACATGCGGAACATCTTCGCCCTCACGAGCGTGCTCGAGCAGAGCGACATGAACGTCATGTACGCGCAGGACGGCAGGAAGGCGCTCGAGGTGCTCCGGTCCGACGTGAAGATCGACATCGTCCTCCTCGACATCATGATGCCCGAGATGGACGGCTACGAGGCGATGCGGCAGATCCGGAAGATGGAGTCGTTCAAGTCGCTCCCCATCATCGCCCTGACGGCAAAGGCGATGAAGGGCGACCGGGAGCGCTGCATCGAGGCGGGCGCCACGGACTACATCCCCAAGCCCGTCAACACCGAGCGCCTCCTCTCGCTGCTCCGGGTGCGGCTCTATCCGGAGGAGTGACCCGCGCGATGCCGCTTCGCGAAGAACGTTGCGTCCCCGACCGGGAGCTCGAGAGGCTCGAGATCGGCCTCCTCCTCGAGGGGGTCTATCGACGGACCGGGGTGGACTTCCGGGACTTCGAGCCGGGCTTCGTCCTGGCGCGGGTGCGCCGGCTGGTCCGGGAGGAGGGCGCGGGCGGGGTCACGGCGCTCCTGGGCCGGGTCCTCCGCGACCGGGACTGCCGGGACCGGCTGCTGGCGGCCCTGTCGACCCGCCCGTCCCCGCTTTTCGGGGCCCCCGGGTTCTTCCGCGCGTTCCGCGCGAAAGTCGTGCCGCTCCTGCGCACCTACCCCTCCGTCCGGATCTGGCAGGTCGGGTGCGCCACCGGCGAAGAGGCCTTTTCCCTCGCCATCCTGCTCGAGGAGGAGGGGATCCCGGGAAAGGTCCGGATCTACGCCACGGAACCCAGCGGCGTGATTCCCGAGGACGTCCGGTCGGGCCTGCTCCCGGCGCGCTCGCGTTCGGCGTCCGAGCGGTACGCGCGCTCGGGGGGCCGGCGGTCCCTCGAGGACTACCTCGACACCTCCCGCGGGCGGACGGTCTTCCGTCCCTCCCTCCGGCGGCGGGTCGTCTTCGCGCCGCACTGCCTGGCCACGGACGGCCCCTTCAACGAGTTCCAGGCCGTCGTCTTCCGCAGCGGCGGGGAGCTCCTGGGGGGAACGCTCCGGGCCCGTTTCCACGAACTGGTCCACCAGAGCCTGGCCCGGCTGGGCTTCCTGGGTCTCGGGCGCGGGGACGGCTGGGCTTCGTCGCCCTACCGGTCGTGCTACGCCCCCGTCGCCCCCCGCGTAGGCATCTACCGGAAGGTGAAGGAATGAGCCCGTCGGCGTCCTTCGGGCGGGCGGACCCGGGCCAGCCGCGGGAGGGCCGCGCGCGGGTCCTCCTCGTCGACGACCGGCCGGAGAACCTGGAGGCCCTCGAGGCGGTCCTCCACGGCCTGAACGTCGAGCCCGTCCGGGCCTCCTCGGGGACCGAGGCGCTCCGGCTCCTCCTGGACCAGGACTTCTCGGTCGTCCTCCTGGACGTCCGGATGCCCGAGATGGACGGGTACGAGACGGCGTCGCTCATCCGGGGCCGCCCGCGGTCGCGGAACATCCCCATCATCTTCGTCACGGCCGCGGACATGACCCCGGAGCACCTGGCCCGGGGCTACGCGGTCGGGGCGGTGGACTACATCTTCAAGCCCATCATCCCGGAGATCCTCCGCTCGAAGGTGGCCGTCTTCGCAGAACTGGCGAGGGCGACCGACCTCGTCAAGCGGCAGGTCGAGGACCTGCGCCGCGCCGAGGAGCGGTTCCGGGCGCTTGCGGAGACCGCCAGCGACGCGATCGTATCGGCCGACGGCCGAGGCCGGATCATCTATTTCAACCGCGCGGCGGAGCGGATCTTCGGCTACGCGGCGGAGGAGGCGGCGGGCCAACCCCTCACCCTCCTCATGCCCGAGCGGCTCCGGGCCTCCCACCAGGAGGCGTTCCGCCGCCACCTCGAGACCGGGAAATCCCGGCTCATCGGGCGGACCGTCGAGCTGCCGGGAAGGAGGAAGGACGGGACGGAGATCCCCATGGAGCTGTCGCTGGCCACCTGGAAGGCGGGCGACGAGGTGTTCTTCACGGGGATCCTCCGGGACGTGACGGACCGAAAGGCCGCGGAGCAGGAGCGCCAGCGCATCAACGAGCGCCTCCAGCAGGGCCAGAAGCTCCAGGCCATCGGGCAACTCGCGGCCGGGATCGCGCACGAGATCAACAATCCCACCGGATACATCCTCTCGAACCTGGGGACGCTCGGGGAGTACTTCGAGGACCTGGAACGCTACGTCGGGGCGGTCGAGGGGGCCCTGGCCGGGGTCGCGGGCCCCGCGGACGCGGCCCGCGCGCGGGAGGGTCTTCAGGAGCGGCGCCGCGAGCTGAACCTGGACGCCCTCCTCAAGGACCTCCCTGCGGCCATCCGGGACTCCAGGCACGGGGCGGAACGGATCCGCGACATCGTCAAGACGCTCCAGGACTTCTCCCATCCCGACCTCGGCCAGCCCATGCCCTCCGACCTGAACGAGGTGCTCCAGGGCGCCATCCGCCTCTGCTGGAACGAGCTCAAGTACAAGGCCCGCGTGGAGAAGGATCTGGGGGAGCTCCCGCGCCTCCGCTGCCGTCCCCGGCAGATCGAGCAGGTCCTCGTGAACCTGCTCGTCAACGCCTCCCAGGCCCTCCGCGAGAACGGCCGGATCGAGGTCTCCACGCGCGCCGACGGGGAAGACGTGGTGGTCCGGATCCGGGACAACGGCTGCGGGATCGCCCCGGAGCACCTGGACAAGATCTTCGAGCCCTTCTTCACGACCAAGCCCGTGGGGAAGGGGACCGGCCTGGGCCTCTACCTGGTCCACAAGATCGTCTCGGGCCACGGCGGGAGGGTGGAGGTCCGCTCGGAGCCGGGCCGGGGGACGGAGGTCACGATCCGCCTTCCGCTGAAGGGACCGCAGGGAGAAGGGAACGGGGACCCCGGCGCGGCCGGCCGCGCGGCCGCCGTCCCGACGGTCCCGCCTCGGAGCGGGGAGCCCGGCCGGTAAGGGGCCGGCGGACCCCCGGGGCCTTCCCCGGGAATCCGGGCAACGCGCGGGCGGACTTCGGGAGGGCGGGGGGGGCCGGCGCCGGATCCGCGTCGGACAGGGAGGGAAGCGGCTGCGGAAGGAGGCGTGGCATGCAGGGACGGGACGAAACGCAGGCGGCCCCGGGTCCCGCGGGTCGGACCCTGCTCGTCTGCGTCGACGACGAGCCCGAGGTTTTGTTCGCCTTGGAGCGGGCCCTGAGGGAGGAGCCGTACGAGTTCCTCGGGACGGACGAGCCCGAACAGGCGCTCGATTGGGTCCGGTCCCGGAGGGTCGGCCTCATCATCTCGGACTACCGGATGCCCGATCTGAGCGGGACCTCGCTTCTGCACGTGGTTCGGGCGATCTCTCCGTGGACGGCGCGCCTGATGCTCACGTCCTACCCGCGGGAGCCCATGGTCCTGAGGGCGTGCGAGAAGGGCTTGATGCGGGTCCTGGCCAAGCCGTGGGACGACTCGGAGCTCCGCCGGACGATCCGGGAACACCTCGCGCCTCCCTCGGTCTGATCGCGCCGCCGGCCGGGAACGGCCCTCCGACGGACACGCCGGCCGGATCCCGTTCCCCGACTTTTATCGAAGTCGTTGGGGCGAACCTCGGGGCGGGCGCTATCATGGACCGGACGGAGAGACGACCCCGATGAAGACGGGATGCCTGGTCCTCCTGGCCTGCCTGGCGGCGGGGCAGGACCCGCCGCAGCCGATCTACGAGTTCCGGGAGAAGCACGACCCGAACGGGATCGGGAAGTTCTACCTCGGGCGCGAGATCGCCCACGTCATGGGGCACCAGGCGGCGCCGTGGCTGGAGCGGCCGGAGCGGGAGGAGGAGGAGGAGCCCCGGAAACTCGTCGAGGCCCTCGAACTCAAGCCCGGCCAGGTCGTGGCGGACGTGGGGGTCGGGACGGGCTACTTCGCCTTCCGGATGGCGCCGCTCCTGGGCGAGAAGGGGAAGGTCCTGGGCGTCGACATCCAGCAGGAGATGCTCGACCTCCTCAAGGCCAAGGCGGCGAAGCTGAAGGTCGCGAACGTCGAGGGGGTGCTCGGGACCGTGACGGACCCGAAGCTCCCGGAGGGGGGCGTGGACCTCGTCCTCATGGTGGACGTCTACCACGAGTTCGACCACCCCTGGGAAATGATGCAGGCGATCAAGAAGTCGCTCAAGCCCGGCGGCCGGGTCGTCCTCGTGGAGTACCGGAAGGAGGACCCGAAGGTCCCCATCAAGGAAGTCCACAAGATGTCGGAGGAGCAGATCAAGAAGGAGATGACCGCCGCCGGCCTCGAGCACGTGAAGACGGTGGGCGTCCTTCCGCGGCAGCATATCGCCATCTTCAGGAAGAAGTAGAATCGGGAATCGGGAATCGGGGGTCGGGGGTCGGGGAGAGGGGCGCTTCCCAGGGGGACCGAGGAGCGGGAATCCTACCAGCGGGGCTCGCCCGCCAGGAACGCGGCGGCCTCGTCGGCGGGCATGGGCTTGCCGAAGAGGAAGCCCTGGCCGTAGCCGGCCTTCAGCGCGCGGAGGACGGCGAGCTGGCTCGAGGTCTCCACCCCCTCCGCCACGACCTTGAGGCCCAGGTTCTGGGCGAGCATGACGATGGCGCGGATGATCTCCTGTCCCTCCTTCTTGCCCCCCATGCGCCCGACGAACGAGCGGTCGATCTTCACGGTGTCGATGGGGAACTTCTGGAGGTAGCTGAGCGACGAGTAGCCCGTGCCGAAGTCGTCCAGGTAGATCTGGATCCCCCTCTGGCGGAGGCGTCCGAGCATCGACCGCGCGGCGTCGGTGCTTTCGATGAGGACGTTCTCCGTGATCTCGACGGCGAGGGACGCGCCGTTGAGCCCCGTGTCCTTGACCACCCACTCGATCTGCTCGACCAGGTCGTCGTTCCGGAACTGCTTGCCGGAGAGGTTGACGCTCACGGACAGCCCCGGCAGGTCGAAGCGGCTCTGCCAGTCCCGGAGCTGGCGGCAGGCGGCGCGGAGGACGAGGCGGTCGACGGCGATGATGAGACCCGCGTCCTCCGCCACCCCGATGAAGTCGAAGGGCGAGACGAGCCCCCGCTCCGGGTGCATCCACCGGACGAGCGCCTCGAAGCCGGAGATCCGGCCCTCGCCGAGCGACACGATCGGCATGTACATCACCTGGAACTCCCCGCGCTCGATCGCCCGGCGGAGCTCGGATTCGAGCTGGAGGAGCTTCACCGCGTGGGAGTGCATCGCGTGGTCGAAGACCTCGTGGCGCGCGCGTCCCGAGGACTTGGCCCGGTACATCGCGGTGTCCGCGTCCCGGAGCACGTCCTCCGCCTTCTCGTAGCCGGTCTGGGAAAGCGCGATCCCGATCGAGGCGGAGGGGACGATCTCCTGCCCCCCGAGGCGGACCGGCACCTTGAGGGAGGCCTGGATGCGCTCGGCGACGTGGACGGCGCCCTGCACGTCGCTCACCTCCTCGAGGAGGACGGCGAACTCGTCGCCCCCGAAGCGCGCCACCGTGTCGCTGGGGCGGACGGAGCGCCCCAGGCGCTGGGCGGTCTCGACGAGGAGCTCGTCGCCGTGGAGGTGCCCGAGCGAGTCGTTCACGACCTTGAAGCGGTCGAGGTCCATGAAGAGGACGGCGTAGAGCGGGTCCTTCCGGCGGCGGGCGTGCTCGATCCGGTGGGCCAGGCGGTCGAGGAAGAGGGTGCGGTTGGGGAGGCCCGTCAGGGGGTCGTAGAGGGCGTCGTGGATGAGCCGTTCCTCGGCGAGCTTCCGTTGCGTCGTGTCCGTCTGGGCGCCGACCATGCGGTAGGCGGTCTGGTCGCCGTTCCGGACGGCGATGCCGCGGCTGAGCACCCAGCGGTAGCCGCGGTCCTTGTGGCGCATCCGGTGCTCGCTCTCGAAGACGGGCGTCCGGCCCGCCAGGTGGTCGTCGAGCGCGGCCTTCACCTTCTGGGTGTCCTCCGGGTGGACCCGCTTGAACCACTCGTCGGGGTCGGTGCCCACCTCGGCGTCCTCGTAGCCCAGCATGGCCTTCCAGCGCGTGGAGAAGTAGACCTCGTTCGTCCCCAGGTTCCAGTCCCAGAGGCCGTCGTTGACGCTCCGGGCGGCGAGGGCGTAGCGCTCCTCGCTGGCCCGGAGCGCGGCCTCCGCCTGGCGGCGCTCCGAGGCGTCCACCGCGAGCCCTCCCACGAATCGCTGGCCCCGGCCGTCCTCGACGGGGAACTGGAGGATCCACCAGTGCTGGGCGTTCCCGTCCCGCCCGGGCAGCGTCTCCTCGAGCTGGAGCGGACGCCCCCGCGCCAGCACCTCGCGGTCGTTCTCCTCGATCCGGCGGTTGATCTCGGGGGACCAGACCTCGATCTCGGACTTCCCGGCGACCTGGGCCTGGGGCAGGCTGAAGGTGAGCTCGAACGGGGCGTTGACGTACACGTAGCGCCCCCGGTCGTCCTTCATCCAGGCCACGGCGGGGCTGTTGTCCATGAAGGCCTTGAAGCGCTCCTCGCTCTCCCGCAGCTTGAGGGCGACCACCTCGGTGGAGCGGCGGTGGAGGACCGAGACCATGAGGACGACGGCGGGGACGACCGCGGCCAGGACCAGCATCTCCTGGAAATGGTCGGCCATGTCCCGGATCGGCCGGGCGGGGAACGCGGTGCTCCAGGCGAAGAAAGCCCAGGCGATCGCGCCCGCCACGGCCCCGGAGCGGAGCCCCCCCGCGAAGGCGGAGAAGACGACGACCAGGACGACGATGGCCCCGGCGTTCGGGACGGGATGCGCGAAGCGGGAGAGGAACTCGAGGAGCACGACCGTGGCCGCCGTGACGAGCGGCCCGCCGGCCCTGCTCCAGGTCGCGTGCTTGAGCAATCCGGGCAGTCTCATATCTTTCCGCCCCGAGGGGAGGCGACCCATACATTCTACTATGTCGCGGGGCCGGTGCGGCGTCGCGGGCTCGAGCGTCGGGAGATCCTTCGCGGGGGGAAGCCGCGAGGGCGCCCGCGAGCGGCCGGGGCTTGAGCGCGCGGGGGTGGAAGCGCTCCGCCGCCCTCCGGTGCGCTTCGGCCCTCCCCGCGTCATCCGCCGGAGCGCTTGGAGCGGAAGCCGCGCTCGAGGAGGATCCCGGCCAGCTCGTCCCGGCGGTCCCCCTGGATCTCGATCTCGAAGCCGCGGACCGTCCCGCCCGTCCCGAGCCGGCGCTTGAGCTCGCTCGCGAGGGCCTCGAGGTCGAAGCCGCCCCGCGGGAATCCCTCGAGGATCACGACTTCCCGGCCCCCGCCGCGCTTCTCCCGGCGCATCCGGATCGTCTCGGGCCGGAACCGGGGCGGGGCGGGATCGGGAGGGCCCGGGGGCAGGGGAGGGCACCCGCAGGTCGGCGGCGGGAGCTTCCCGCACTGCGGGCACGGGATGGGGAGCGGCATGGGCGGACCATTGTAGCGGGTCGGCCGTCCCGCCGCCCTCAGTACCGAGCCGCAGAAGTAGTGTACCCGTCCCTTGAAGGGACCGGTGCGGAACGTGCGGGTCGAGCTACTCAGGCCAGGTCGAAGACCAGGATCTCCGAGTCCTCCGTGCCCTTGATCTCGAGGGACGCCTCGTCCGAAACCGCCGCCCCGTCGCCCGCCGCCAGCGCGAGGCCGCCCAGCGCGACGGTCCCGCGGGCCACCTGCACCCAGGCATGACGGCCGGGCGCCAGGGGCTGCGAGACCCGCTCCCCCCGGCGCAGGATCCCGGCGAAGATCCGCGCGTCCTGGCGGATCGAGACCGAGCCCTCCCGGCCGTCCGGGGAGGCGACGAGGCGCAGGCGGCCCCGACGCTCCGCCTCGGGGATCGCCTTCTGCTCGTAGCCGGGATCGTGCCCCTTCCGGTCCGGGAGGATCCAGATCTGGAGGAGATGCAGCCGCTCCCGATCCGAGGGGTTGGACTCGCTGTGGGTCACGCCGCGGCCGGCGGTCATCCGCTGGACCTCGCCCGGCCGGATCACTCCGGCGTTCCCCATGCTGTCCCGGTGCTCGATGGCTCCCTCGAGCACGTAGGTCACGATCTCCATGTCCCGGTGGAAGTGCATGGGGAAGCCCCGGCCGGGGGCGACGACGTCCTCGTTGATCACGCGGAGGGCGCGGAAGCCCATGTGGGCGGGGTCGTGGTAGTCGGCGAACGAGAAGCTGTGGTACGTGTCCAGCCAGCCGTGGTCGAAGTGCCCGCGCTCGGCGGACTTCCGGACGCTGATCATGCGGCCCCCGCGCCGTCCCAACGCGGAGGGCGGGGCCGGGATTCCCGCGACCGGCGGGCTAGGGCGCCGTCGATTTGGGGACGTTCTTGGTGCGGATCGTCCGGGGCGGCTTCCCGCACTCCGGGCAACGGATCTTCTCGTTGTCCATCAGCTTGAGGCAGGCGTAGCAGCGGAAGGCCGCTTCGTCCGGGTCGCGGTAGAAGTAGTTCGCCTGGGAGCAGTCGGGGCAGCGGGAGATGAGGACCTCCTTGTCCTCGTGCCGGTCGCTGTTCGCGCAGATCCACAGGATGGGGCCCGTATCCTCGGCCCGGACGCCGTCGCGCTCGGGCGGGATCTCGTTCCCGAGCCCCGGAAGGATGCTCATCTTGGCGAGCCTCTGCTTGGGCCGGGGAACGACCGTGGGCTCGTCTCCGGACGTGGCGCACCCGGCGGCCAGCAGCGCGAAGCCGAACAGCCCCAGGACGGAGAGGCGTTTCATCTCGATCCTCCCTTCGGTCGCTTCCCGGGGGAGTATACCGCCCCTTCGCCGGATCAGCGTCACTTTTTCACGGCCGCGGCTGTTCCACTATGGGAGGACCCTGCATGGTGGAAATCCTGCTCCTCGGGCTCGCGCTCGCCGGCGACGACAAGGAGGCTTCGGAGGCCCTCGAGCGGTTCCGGACCGCCTACGCCTCCCCCTCCGTGGCCAACCGCTCCGTGGCGGTCTCGGACCTCTGCCGGGTCCAGCACGAGAAGACGCTCGCGCGGGCCGCCGGCTTCCTCACGGCCGACGTGAAGGAAGTCCGCGAGGCCGCGGCCCGCGGCCTGGGCGGCTTCACCGACTACAAGAAGATGGCGGTCCCGCTCCTGATCGGCGCGCTCGCCCCCAACGACAAGGAGCCCACCGTCCAGGTCGCCATCTTCGACGGCCTGGGGAAGCTGGACGACGTCTCCGCCCTCCCCACGATCCACAAGTACTTCGAGGACAAGGACGCCAAGGTCGCCTCGGCGGCCTTCGCGGCGGCGGGCGCGATCCGGAGCGTGAGCTCGATCGACCCGATCATCGCCCACATGAAGGAGGTCGAGAAGATCAACAGCCAGAAGAGCGGGGGCGGAGGCGGAGCGCCGGGCTTCAGCATCCCGGGCGGCGGCGGGAACGACCCCCAGAAGGCCCGCGCCAAGGAAGTCATGAAGGCGATCCTCAAGGCGATGCAGGCCATCACCAAGGAGAAGTGGACCAGCGCCCAGGAGTGGCAGATCTGGTGGAGCCGCAAGAAGGCGACCTTCAAGATCGAAGATTAGTGCCTCCCCGGCGCTCCCCCGGGTAAGATCCCCCTCGCCCGATGAGACTCTACCGGACGACGAAGGGGGCCGTCGTGGCCGACGGGGCCGGCCCGCGGCTCCTGGCGGGCGAGGACTGGGACCGTCTCCTCAACCGGCCCCGGCTGGCCGGCTGGCTCCGGAAGGCGGCGGGGAAGGCGAAATCCGTCCGCTTCGATCCCGACCGCGACCCGGTCCTCGCCCCGATCGTCTCGCAGGAGGTCTGGGCGGCCGGCGTCACCTACTTCCGGAGCCGGGACGCGCGCGTGGAGGAGTCGAAGGACGCGGGCGGGGGCGACTTCTACGCGCGGGTGTACGACGCCCCCCGTCCCGAGCTCTTCTTCAAGGCCGCGGCCCACCGGGTCTCGGGCCACCGCGCGAAGGTCCGCGTCCGCCGCGACTCGAGGTGGAACGTCCCCGAGCCCGAGATCGCGCTCGTCCTGAACGCGGCCGGAAAGGTCGCCGGCTACACGATCTGCAACGACATGAGCTCGCGCGACATCGAGGGCGAGAACCCGCTCTATCTCCCCCAGGCCAAGACCTACGACGGCTGCTGCGCGCTCGGTCCGGGGATCCTGGTGGCGGAGGGGCCGCTCCCGAAGGAGACCGAGATCCGGCTCGAGATCCTCCGGGGGAGGAGGCGGGCGTTCCAGGGGGCCACGACGCTCGGGCGCCTCAAGCGGTCGTTCGGGGAACTCGCGGCCTGGCTCTTCCGGGAGTGCAGCTTCCCCGCCGGCTGCGTCCTCTCGACGGGCACCGGAATCGTCCCTCCGAACGAGTTCTCGCTCCGCCGGGGCGACTCCGTCCGGATCACGATCGACCCCATCGGGACGCTCTCGAACCCGGTCGCGTAGGATAGGCGGACCCCGGAGGTGACCATGCGCATCCGCTTCCTGCTCCCCTTCGTCCTGGCGGCGGCCGGCGCCGCGCGGGCCGGCGACGCCTTCCGCCTGGACGCCGACACCTGGAGGCACGTCCCGGGCGGGAAGGAGGTCGACGCGATCTACGGCGACTACGTCCTCAAGAACGACAAGGTCGTCGCGGTCATCGCCGACGCCGTCCCGGGCCGGAACGCGCACCTCTCGCTCAAGGCGGTCCAGGGCGCCGTGATCGATTTCGCCCTCCTCGAGACCAACAACGACCAGCTCACGGCCTTCCTCCCCCACGGCGACCGGAACAGCGGCGTCCCGCAGGCCGCCCGGATCGAGATCGTGAAGGCGGGCGGCCCCGAGGTCGTCCTCCGCGCCGTCCGCCCCGCGACCGAGAAGGACCCGGTCGAGGCGGTCACCGAGTACTCGCTCCGGGACGGCCAGGCCTTCCTCGCCGTCACGACCCGCTACCGGAACACCGGCCCGGCCGCGGTCAAGGTCCGTCTCTCCGACAAGATCCGCTGCGACCAGACGTTCTCCCAGGCCCCGGCCGGCGAGACGGGCCTGGCGTGGTTCTACGACCGATGGTTCCTCGCGGCCTACGGCGTCGCCCGGGACCCGGGGATGATCCTTACCGACGGGAAGTTCGGCGGGATGTTCGGCGCGAACAGCGGGACGTGGCTCGACTACCCCGAGCTCTGTCAGGAGGGGAAGCTCGCCGTCCTCGAGCCGGGGCGGGAGGCGACGATCGTCCGCCGTCTCCACGCCGCGCGGCACCGCGGGGACCTCGAGGCGGCCTCCGGGCCGGGGCGGACCGTGTCGGTCTCCGTGACCGACGAGGACGGGCGCCCCCTCCCGGGCGCGGAGCTCGCGTGGAAGGAGGACGGCAAGGAGGACTTCGCCGCCTGGACGGGCGCCGGCGGGACCGCCCTCCTCGGAGCGCCCGGCGGCGCGGCGACGCTCTCCGTCTCCCAGACGGGCCGCCTTCCGAAGTCCGCGAAGGTCGGCGGGCCCGGCCCGCTCTCCGTCAGGATGGGGAAGCGGTCCTACGCGTCGTTCGCGGTGACCGACGGCGAGGGGCGCACGATCCCCTGCAAGGTCCAGTTCCTGGGCGTCGAGACCACGCCGAACCCCGACTTCGGGCCCAGGCAGAGGGCCGACGGCTGCGGGAACCTCTGGCACTCGCCTTCCGGCCGCTTCACGATGCCCGTTCCGCCGGGGAAGTACGCCGTCCTCATCTCGCGGGGTCCGGAGTACGACGCGGCCTGGCGCAGCGTCCTGGTCCGCGAGGGGGAGACCGCGGAGATCTCCGCCCGGCTCCCGCGCGTCGTGGACACGCGGGGCTGGATCTCGACGGACTACCACAACCACTCGACCGAGAGCGGGGACAACACGACGGTCACGGAGGGGCGCCTCGTCTGCCTCGCCGCCGAGGGCGTCGAGTTCGCCGCCGCGACCGAGCACAACCGGATCGTGACCTACCGGGACCGGCTCAAGGCGCTCGGCCTGGAGAAGCTCCTGGCGACCTCGGACGGGATCGAGCTGACGGGGAACCCGCTCCCGCTCAACCACCACAACGCCTTCCCGCTCCTCGTCCGGCCCCGGACCCAGGACGGGGGCGGCCCCATCACGGGGCCCGACCCGCTCACCCAGATCCGCCGCCTCTTCGACCACGACGGCGGGGCGGAGAAGCTGGTCCAGCAGAACCACCCGGACGTCGGATGGCTCTTCTACGACGCCGACGGCGACGGGAGCCCCGACCTCGGGTTCGGCACGGCGCCCTTCACCCACGCGATCGAGATCTGGCGGCCGACGATCCTGGAGATGAAGCCGACCGAGACCTTCACGTCGGCGACCCAGCCCCGCCCCCAGGTCCGCAACAACCGGATCTTCAACTGGCTCCAGCTCCTCAACCAGGGCTTCCGCATCCCGGGCGTCGCCAACACCGACGCGCACTACTGCGACCACCAGTCGGGGCGGATCCGGAACTACCTGAAGTCGCCCACGGACGACCCCGCCCAGGTGCGGGAGTACGACGTGGTCCGGGAGACGAAGAAGGGCCGCCTCGTCATGACGAACGGGCCGTTCCTCGAGGTCTCGCTCGAGGGGGCCCTCCCGGGGGACGAGCTCCGCCTGCCGGGGCGCGGCCTCCTCCGCGTCCAGGTCCAGTGCGCGAACTGGCTGGACGTCGACCGCGTCCAGGTGCTCGTGAACGGCCGTCCCGACCCGCGGCTCAACTTCACGCGCGAGTCGCACCCGCGGAAGTTCGACGACGGGACGGTCAAGTTCCGGGACGAGATCCCGATCGAGCTCCCGGCCGACGCGCACCTGATCGTGGTGGCGATCGGCGAGAAGTCGACGCTCGGCCCGGTGATGGGACCCGTCTCCGAGCCGCCCGTGGCGATCTCGAACCCGATCTACGTGGACGCGGACGGCGGCGGCTGGACCCCGAGCCGGGACACGCTCGGGGCGCCCCTCCCGGTGAAGAAGTGAAGGAGAGCCGGTGAGACCGGGAGAGCGGGCGAGCGGATCGAGCGCGGACTCTCCCCGTTCTCCTTTCGCGTTCTCACCGGCTCTTCCCGGGGGGAGCTCGCGATGAGCGAGGCGCCGATCCTGGACGAAGGCCTCCCCTTCCAGGCGCTCCGTCGGACCTGGCAGCCGGTGGCGAACGCCCGGGACCTGCCGGAGGGGGGGCTGCGGGGCTACCGGCTCCTGGACGAGGACCTGGTCGTCGCCCGGGCGGGCGGGAAGCTGCTCGCCGCCCCGAGCCCCTGCCCCCACAAGGGGATGAGGCTCGAGAAGGGCCGGGTGGTCGGAGGAGAGCTTCAGTGCGCCTACCACGGCTGGCGGTTCGACCCGGAAGGCCGCTGCACCAACATCCCCTCGCTCCAGGACGACTCGCCCCAGAAGCGCGATCAGGCGCGGCTCCGGACGTTCGAGGCCCGCGAGCGCTACGGGATCGTCTGGGTGAGGCTCGACCCGGACGGGCTGGCGGCGATCCCCGACGTGCCGGAGTTCGAGGACCCGGCGTGGACCTACCGGGTGGCCGATCCCATGGCCTTCCGGTCGGGCTTCCGCCGCGAGATCGAGAACTACCTGGACATGACGCACTTCGCCTTCGCCCACTCCGGCACGCTGGGCGTGGCCGCCGATCCCCGCGTGCCCGAGCTCCGGGTCGAGGAGTTCGAGGACGGGTTCCTGATGGACGCTCCCTTTCCGGCCGTGGAGTCCCCGCGGGTCCCTCCCGGCAAGCTCCAGCAGGCCCACCGGCGGCGCCAGCGCTGCTTCCTCCCGAACTTCACGACCATCCGCCAGACCTTCGCCGACGGCGACGAGCGGGTCCTCCTCCACGTCCCCTCGCCGAACGCCCGGGAGCACTGCACGGTCTTCTGGTCGCTCGCGATCTCGCCGGGCTTCCGGGGGCCGGCGCCCGAGGAGCAGCTCGGCTTCGCCGTCTCCGTCCTCGAGGAGGACCGCGAGATGTGCGAGAGCCAGGTGCCGAAGGAAGTCCCGATCAATCCGTCCCGGGGCGGCTGGGGGGTCCTGGTCACGCCCGGAGACACGCTCGCGAACACCTTCCAGAGAACCTTCAGGAGCTTCCTGCTCCGGGCGGCCCGTTGAGGCCCGATGGTGTCATGACCGCGTCTCCGGCCGTTATATATAGGGTCCGTCGAACCGGCTGATTCCGATTCGGGAGGCACTGCCATGAAGATCCTGCTCCGGGCCTTCGCGCTCGCGCTCCTGGCCGCCCCGGGGGCCGGCCTCGCGCATGAGGACGCGACCGCGAAGAAGAAGTACAAGGTCCTCTACGTCACCCAGTCGAAAGGCTTCAAGCACGGCTCGGTGAACCGGAAGGACCCGGCGGGCCTGGCGCCCTCGGAGGTCTCGGTCACGGAGATCGCGAAGGAGTCGGGGCTTTTCGACGTGGAGTGCACCCAGGACGCGGCCCAGATCACGGCGGCGAAGCTCAAGGAGCTGGACGCGGTCATGTTCTACACCACCGGCTCTCTCGCCCTCAAGGACGCCTTCCCCCCGTTCGAGGAGTGGCTCAAGAGCGGGAAGGCCATGATCGGCGTCCACAGCGCGACGGACACGCTGGCCGACTTCAAGCCCTATTGGTCGCTCATCAACGGCTCGTTCGACGGCCATCCCTGGAACGCGGGAGAGACGGTGACGGTCACGGTTCACGAGCCGGACCATTACGTCGCCAAGCCTTGGGAGTCGGAGTTCCAGATCAAGGACGAGATCTACCAGTACCGGCAATACGACCCGAAGGCCGTGCGCGTCATCTACAGCCTGAACATGGCCAAGTGCAAGACGAAGGGGGCCTACCACGTCCCGCTCTGCTGGGTCCGCGAGGTCGGCAAGGGCCGCCTCTTCTACACGAACCTCGGCCACAACGAGGGGACCTGGCAGAACCCCAAGTTCAAGGAGCACCTCCTGGCCGGGATCCGCTGGGCCCTCGGCCTCGAGAAGGGGCCGGCCGAGCCCAACCCCGGCCTCCAATACGCCGAGCAGGCCAAGGCCTTCGCCTGGGTGGTCGGGACCGCGGAGGGGAAGAACGCCGACGAGCTCGCCGCCAAGGCCGAAAAGGCCGCCCTCGCCGACCCCGCCTGGGGCGAGAAGCTCTACGGCGAGATCGACCGGCACCGCCGCATGCCCAAGAAGAGCGACGCCGACAAGGAGAAGGCCAAGGCGGAAGCGGCGAGGATCTTGGGGGAGATCGAGAAGAAGTAGAGGCCGGAATCCGGAATCCAGAATTCGGAATCCGGGACGGGGGCTACTTGGGGGCGGGGAGCTTCTTGAGCTTCACGTTCCGGAAGGCGGCCGTGGTGGTGTAGGTGGCCAGGCCGAAGGGAAGGCCGGCCTCCATGGCGGGGTGGATCTCCACCTCGCGGCCCTTGATCCCGACGTCGACGATCTTCTCGTCGTCGACCCAGGCCAGGATCCTCTCGGGCTCGACGCGGAGGCGGAACCGGTACCACTTGTCCTTCGCGAAGCTCTTCACGGTCGAGGTCTCGTTCTCCGAGGCGTTTCCGCCGTCGATCGAGGAGATCCCGCAGACTCCGCCGCCCCAGCCGCCGGCCACGAAGCTCGCGGTCTGCTTGCCGACGGGGAAGGCGATCCCGCAGAAGAAGTCGCTCCCGTCGATCTTCATCGCCTCGAGCGAGACCTCGTAGTTCGTCTTCGGGAGCTCGGGGCCCGACCAGGTCACGCCCGAGAGCTGGGCGCCCATCTCCACGTGGATCGCCCCGTCCTTCACGGTGACGGCGCCCTCGCCGCCGTACTCCGTCTTCGTCCAGTTCTTGAGCGAGACGCCGTCGAAGAGGACGATCTCGGAAGGATCCTGGACCGCGGCCGGCGGAGGCGGCGGCGGAGCCGGCGGGGGCGGCGGCGCCGGCTTCCCGCAGGCGGCCAGGAGCGGGACGAGCAGGGCGGCGCGGAGCATCTTCACGGGCGCTTCTCCTTCCGGGGCTACCGCTTCGCGGGCTCCGCGGACGTCGGCTTCCCGTGCCCGGGGCAGTCGCACCCGCAAAGCTCGGGGCACTTGCAGGCCGAGGTGCAGGCGGCCAGGAGCAGGACCAGGAGCGCGGCGGCGAGCATCTTCACGGCGGACCCTCCTAACGCGCACATTGTGCCAAACGCTTCCCCGGAGGGGAACGATCAGTTTCCCGGGATGGGACGGTCGGCGGGCGGGGACGGCGGCTGGCGCCACTCCCAGGGCTGCGCGTAGGAGAACGTCAGTTCCGGCGTCTCGAGCCGGACCCCGCCCTTCGACTTCGAGACGAGGAGCCGGTCGAGGAGCCCGCTCGTGAGGAGCGTCCGCTCCGCGGGCCAGGAGGGCGTCCCCGTGTGCATCATCCGCTCGATCCCCTCGACCAGCCACGCAAAGTGCATGAACGGCCGGGCTTCCTGCGTGTGGAAGAGCGTCGACTGCTCCTCGCCCCCCTTCGTCCGCCACGCGATCGCCCACTGGCGGACCGCGCCGTTGAGCGTGAGGACGCTCGCCCGGAGGCCGTCCGCGTACTCGACCCGGAAGAGGACCGGGTTCTTCACTGCGGCCCGGGCCTTCTCGTCCCAGGGACGGACCCCCCGCTGGCGGCCGTAGGCCTGCTCGAAGAGGCGCCGGTCGTAGAGACCCTCCTTCCAGACGGCCTCGCCCTCCAGGCACTCGACGGCCCGGATTCCCGTCTCGCCGCCCTTGCGGCGTTCGACGATCGTCTGGAGCATCTCGAGCGCGTGGAAGCCGTAGGCGTCGAGGGTGTGGTAGGAGATCGCGACCGCCTCCTCGATCTCGGCGCCCCGGGGCGGGTCGATCGCGGGGTAGCGCCAGAGGGTGGGCAGCGACGAGCCCGCCATGAGCGGCGCCTTGAGCTCGCGGGCCGTCTCGTGGAGCCACTTCGCGTCCTCCCAGGTGTCGGCCAGGTGCTTGTCGCAGAAGACCGGCACCGAGCGGCCGCTCTTCCGGAAGACCTCGGCGATCCTCTCGAAGAGGCGGCGCTTCGGGTACTGGATCTGGCCCGTCGCCGAGCGCGGGTAGTCGCCGTGCTCGGCGACGAGGAGGACGCCCTCCACGGCGAGAGAGCCCGTGCCCAGCGTGAGCGCGTCCTCGACCGAGGGGCTGATCCGGACGCCCGCCGCCTCGGCCATCGCCCGGCCGATGTCGGGCCGCTTCTCGTTCACCTGCTCGGTGTGGAGGGAGACCAGCTCGAGCGCGGGCTTCCGGCCCTTCCCGTCGAGGGTGTCGGTCTTGAGGAGGCGGCTCACGATGACGTCGGCGTGCGAGTTGTGGTAGTAGGTCGTGACGACGGCCGCGACCTTCTTCGGCGCCGGGGCGGGAGCCGCCGCCTGCTTCACGTCCTTCGCGTCGATCCGGAGGAGCGTGAAGGGATAAATGATCGTGACGTAGAGCGAGCCGTCCCGGGCCGCCAGGAGCCCCATGTGGGCGTGCATCGGCGTCAGCGTCCCGTCCGGCAGCCGGTGGAACCCGTGGCTCCAAGGCTTCTTCGCCGCGAAGTCGTAGAAGTCCGGGTTCCTCACCGCCAGGACCCCGAGGTCCTCGATCCTCGAGCGGCGCGGGTCGTAGCGGGCCAAGTGGTGGAGGTAGCCGCCGCCGAAGCCCGTCTGGTTGTCCACGCGCACGACGGCATAGACGACGCCGTCCGGGGCGATCGAGAGGGCGGAGCGCGAATCGGGGTTCCGTCCCTGGACCATCGTCCCGAGGCGCACGGCCCCGGAGGGCTCCTCGAGGTCGATCCGGACGAGGCGCGCGTCGTTCATGAGGATGAGGTAGGCCGTCCGGCCGTCCGCCGCGAGCTGCCAGGTGGGGATGGCGCTGTTGCTCGCCCGGGTCCAGAGGGCGCCGTCGACCCGGAGGTCCGCGACCGCGACCTTGTCGGTCGAGGGGTCGTAGGTCGCGAGCTTGAAGTCCTTCGTGATCGCGTGCGCGCGACCTCGGCGGTCGACGAGCGTGGTCGCGTAGGGCGTCAGCATCGGCCCCAGCTCGCGGTACTTCCCCGACTTCTCCCGGAGCATCCAGTGCTGGTCCTCGCAGGTGACGACGTAGAGGAGCCCGCGCGCCTCGTCGGCGACCACGTCGATGACGCCCTGTTCCGGGTAGGGCATGCCGAGGTTCTCGGCCCGGTCGGTCGCGGGGTCGTAGACCAGGACGTAGCCGCCGGGGTACTTCGACTCGTCGCCCTTCTTCGCGTAGCCCTGCTTCGAGCCCACGTAGACCCTGCCCGAGGGACCCACGAAGTTCCGGGTGTGGAGCTTGGCCTGGGCGGCGTAGCCCTTGGCGTCCAGGCCGCAGGTCTTGTGGACGTCGAGGACGATCCGCTGCTTCCCGCCGGCCGGGTCGAACTCGACGAGGAAGGAGTTCTCGCCGTACTTGGCGGTCCCGACGTGGATCTTCCCGCCGGGGCCCTCGCTGAGCGAGAAGTAGCCCGACTCCTCGCTCGTCGTCTCCGGGAGCACGTGGTGCGCGGTGGCCGGGACGAGTTCGAAGGGGCGCTTCGGGTCCTGGACCGCCAGGAGAAGGAGGAGCGCGAGCGGTTTCATGGGGCCTCCTTCTTCTAAACGCCCGGCCCCGGGCGGGAATCGCTATCATGGGGCGATCGAGGGAGGTGAACCATGGGCAAGTACCTGTTCCGCGGCTCCTACACGGCGGCGGGGGCCGCCGCGCTCCTGGCCGAGGGCGGCTCGCCCCGGCGCGCGAGCGTGGAGAAGCTCGCCCGCAGCCTGGGCGGGAAGCTGGAGTCGATGTACTTCGCCTTCGGCGACCGGGACGCCTACGTGATCGCCGAGCTCCCGGATCCCGGGGCCGCGGCCGCGTTCAGCCTGGCGGCGGGCGCGGGTGGCGGCGTGCACGTCGAGACGGTGGTGCTTCTCACTCCGGAGGAGATCGACGCCGCCTCGAGGAAGAGCCTGGACTACCGGCCGCCCGCGAAATAGGAGTCCGGAGTCCACCGTCCCCGGGTCCACGGTCCGGTCCCCCCTCCCCCGGGGGGCCGGAGGGATCCCGACGCTGGACTCGGGACGGTGGACTTCAGACTGGAATAGCGCTGGAATCGCCGCCGCTCCGGGCGTATCCTTCAGGGAGCCATCTGAAGGGAGGGAGTCATGTCGCTCGGAATCCTCCTCGCGGCGGCGCTCTCCGCAGCGGGATCGACCCCTCAGAACGGGGATCCCGTCAACGCGAAGTGTCCCGTCAAGCCCGACCAGAAGGCGGCCGCGGACTTCACGGTCAACTACAAGGGGAAGATCGTCGGATTCTGCTGTCGGGAGTGCCAGGAGAAGTTCGAGGAGAAGCCCGTCGAGTACGCGGCGAAGATCCCCGAGCTGAAGGCGCCGCAGGGACCGCCGCCGCCCGTCAACGAGATGTGCCCCGTCACGTATCTCCACCCGAACGGCATGAAGGCCAACCCGCGGTACCCCGTCACCATCTCGGGGAAGACGGTCGCCTTCTGCTGCGACGGCTGCCGGAACAAGTTCATCCGCGCCCCGGACCAGTACATGGCGAACCTGCCCGAGATCACGGGCAAGAAGGCGGAGCCCAGGCCCGCCGGGGAGAAGAAGGGCGAGCCGGCGAAGGCGGAGGAGGGGAAGGACGCCAAGCCAGCCCCCACCGGGCCCTGCGACGCGAAGAAGATCGGGAAGGGGAACTACTGCGTCTCCTGCGCCCGCGAGCTGGGGCCGGACGACGTGAGGGGCGCGGGCGCGACCCTGATCTGCAAGCGCTGCGAGACCCGACCCCTCTCGATCGACTACTGCGTGAAAACCGTCCGGGGCCCGGCCCAGCCGGGGAACCCCTCCGGCCTGGTCGAGGACCGCGCCCGGATCACCTACGAATGCGGCTCCTGCGGGGCGAAGGCCGACCTCGAGCCCGACCTCAAGCACGGCCCGGCCTGCAAGCCCCTCTTCGGGGGCCTCAAGAAGGTCTGCTCGAAGTCGGGCACCGCTCCCCACGCAAGCGACAAGTAGCGGAATGACGGTAAACCTACCCGGAAGGATTACCGTCATTTGTCAGACAAATGTCGGTAATCCTTCCGGGTAGGATTACCGTCATGCACGGGCATCCGCACCCGCATTCACCGACGCGGAGGGATTTCCTCCGCCGAGCGGCCGCGGGCGGGCTCGTCCTGGCGTTCGGGGAGGGCTGCGGGTCGCTCTCCGCCCCCGCGCCGACCACGGGACGATACGACCTGCTCGTCGCGGGCGGACGCGTGGTCGACCCCGCCCAGGGGCTCTCGGCCGTGCGGGACGTCGCGATGGCGGGCGGGAAGATCGCCCGCGTCGCGGAGTCGATCCCGCGCGGGGAGGCCGCGAAGGTCCTCGACGCCGCCGGACGGATCGTGACGCCGGGGCTGATCGACGTCCACGTCCACGTCTACGAGGGCGTGGCCCCGCTTGGGATCGCGGCGGACCCGAACTGCCTGGCGAAGGGCGTCACGACGGCCCTCGACGCGGGCTCGGCAGGGGCCCATACGTTCCCCGCCTTCCTTCCCCAGATCCGACTGGCCAAGACCCGCGTCTTCGCCCTCCTCAACATCTCCGTCATCGGCCAGGCCTCGATGACCCCGGACACGCCGCACGGGGAGCTCCTCGAGGTCCGCTACGCCGACGCGAAGGCGGCCGTCAAGACGATCGAGGCCCACCGCGACCTGATCCTCGGCATCAAGATCCGGCTCTCCCGCGAGATCGCGGGGGAGAACGACCTCAAGGCCCTCGGGATCGCGCGCGAGGCGGCCGAGGCCGTCCGGCTTCCCCTCATGGTCCACATCGGGGACACCCACTCGCCGCTCCGGGACATCCTGGGGACGCTCCGGAAGGGCGACGTCGTGACCCATTCTTTCCACGGCCGGGCGGGGGGGATCCTGGACGCGGACGGCCGCGTCCTCCCCGAGGTCCGCGCGGCGGTCGGCCGCGGCGTCCACCTCGACGTGGGCCACGGGCGGGGGAGCTTCTCGTTCGACGTGGCCGAGAGGGCCGTCCGGCAGGAGCTCCTCCCGGGGACGATCTCGAGCGACGTCCACCGCTACAACGTGGACGGCCCCGTCTTCGACCTCGCGACCACGCTCTCGAAGTTCCTGCACCTGGGCCTGAGCCTCGAGCAGGTAGTGGCGCGCGCGACCACGCACGCGGCCGCCGCGTTCGGCTTCCCCTCGGGGCTCGGCACCCTCCGCGAGGGGGCGGAGGCGGACGTGGCCGTCTTCCGCCTGGCGGAGGGCGACTTCGAGTTCATGGACGCGCTCGGGGCGAAGCGGATCGGCCACCGGAAGCTGGTCCCGGTCGCGACCGTCCGTTCGGGCCGGCGGGTCGGCGCCTGAGCGCGTATAATCGCCGCATGCTCCGGATCGGCCCCCTCGAGTTCGGCCTCCCGGCCGTCCAGGCCGCGCTCTCGGGCTACTCCGATCGCGCGATGCGGGTCGTGGCCCGGCGCCGCGGGGCCGAGCTCGCCATGGCCGAGGTGGTCCTCGACAAGCTCGTCCTCCTCAAAGGCAAGCTCCGGGACCGGATGCTCTGGCTCGGGGCGGACGACCACCCGATCGGGGGCCAGCTCATGGGCGCGGAGCCCGAGCAGTTCGGCCTGGCCGCGGCCGAGCTCGTCGCCCACGGCTACGACCTCGTCGATCTTAACTTCGGCTGCCCGGTGCGGAAGGTTCTCGGACGCTGCCGGGGGGGCTTCCTCCTGACGACGCCGAACGTGGCGCTCGACATCGTGAAGTCCGTCCTCGACAAGGTGGGCGGCCGCCGGCCGGTCACGGTCAAGATGCGGCGCGGCTTCGACGACTCGGCCGAGAGCGAGCGGAACTTCTTCGAGATCCTGGACGGGGCCTTCGCGCTCGGCGCGGCCGCGGTCACCGTCCACGGCCGGACCGTCAAGCAGCGCTACGAGGGCCCCTCGAACCGGGCCTTCCTCGGCCGCGTCAAGCGCCACGCCGGCGACCGGACCGTGCTCGGGAGCGGCGACGTCTTCCTCCCGGAGGACGTCCCCGCCATGATGAGCGAGACGGGGGTCGACGGCGTCTGGGTGGCCCGGGGCGCGATCGGGAACCCCTTCATCTTCCGGGAGGTCCGGGCGCTGCTCGGCGGCCTCCCGCTCCCGCCGCCGCCCTCGATCGCCGAGCAGAGGGCGGCGCTCGAGGAGCACCTCGCGCTCACCGCCCAGGAGCTCGGGCCCGAGAAGGCGGGAATCGTCCTCCGGAAGACCGCGATCCGCTACGCCGACCTCCACCCGCTCCGGGACGAAGTGCGGAAGGCCTTCCTCCGGACCCGCTCCTCGCGGGACGTGGAGGAGGCGATCGGGCGCTGCTACGACCCCGCGCGCGACTGGCCGCCCGTCCGGCGCCGCGAGGCGGTCGACTTGGTCGCGGCGGGGGCGATCGAGGAGTAGGACACGTGCTCCTCGCGGCGTGTCTCATCCTGCTCCAGGAGCCCACGGCCGCGGTTTCGGGGACCGTCCGGCTCGGCCACCGCGCGCCCCCGCCCCGGCGAATCCGGGTCCACGCCGACCCCAGGGCGGAGCTCGTCCACCCGGACGGACTTCTCTCGGACGCGCTCCTCGTGGACGGCGACGGCCGGATCTCCGCGGCGCTCGTCTACGTGAAGGCCGCCGCGCCCGTCCCGGCGCCCCCCGGGAGCCCCGTGAACGTGGCCTTCCAGGGCTTCCAAATCCTGCCGCGGGTGGTCGCGCTCCGGACGGGACAGGAGCGGGTCATGACGAACCGGGACACCACGCTTCACAACCACCACGTGCTCGCGCTCGAAAACCCGGAATCGAACGTCGGCCTGCCCAACCCCGGAGTGACCGACCGAAGGCGCTACGACGCTCCCGAGCTCGGGATCAAGGCCAAGTGCGATATCCACCCCTGGGAAGTCTCGTGGATCCACGTCTTCGACCACCCGTACTACGCGCTGACCGGGCCCGACGGCCGCTTCTCGATCGCGGGGCTCCCTCCGGGCCGCCACACGCTGGCGGTCTGGCACGAGCGCTGCAAGCCGCGGGAATTCGAGATCGAGGTCCGGGCGGGGGAGGGGAGGACGCTCGACGTCGACCTCGAGACCGAGGAGGGGCCGCCCCCTTTTCCCTGGACGAAGATCGGGATCGGCGGCGGGGCGGTGCTCGTCGTCGCCCTCGCCCTCGGGATCCTCCTCTTCCGCCGCGCGCCGGCCGCGCGTCCCGCGTAACGCCCGGCCGTGTCTTCCGCTATATCCTTCCGGAGGGCGAGCGATGGAGACCTGCGGCAGCCTCGGGAAGGCGATCGAGTTCCTCGCCGAGCTCGAGGGAGACCGCCGGACGGCGCCTTCCGAGTACGTCCCGGTGATCGAGGAGTACGTGACGCGCCTCCGGGACTCGATCCTCCGCTTCCGTGATCGGCGGATCGAGACGCGCGAGCTGGACGCCCACGCCTTCCAGATCCGGCTCTCCTACGCGCGCGACCTCCAGCGGCTCCTCGGCGGCGGACCGCCGCCCACGTCGCGCTTCGTCCGGTCCGCCTGAGCGTCAGGGGGCGGGGAGCTCGACCGCTTCCTCCCGGTCCCCGCGCCGGACGACGAGCCGGACCTTGTCTCCCCGCCGCTTCTCCTGGAGCAGCCAGGCCAGGAGGCGGCTCGGCGTCTCGAGCCCCGTCTTCCGGCCGTCCACCTCGACGATCAGGTCCCCGACGCGGAGTTCCGGCCGGGCGCTGCGGGCGATGCGTTGGCCCTCGACCTCGAACGGCGGCCGGAAGCCCTCCTCGAGGGCGGGGCGCCAGGAGAAGTCACCGTTCCGGCGCCAGCCGGCGGGGAGGGAGAGCGCGAGCGCCTCCGCGCGGCCCTCCCTCCGGATCTCGGTCCGGAGCCTCGCCCCGTCCTTCGCGTGCTCGAGGACCCACACCACGTCGGCGATCGAGAGGAGCGGCTGGCCGTCGAGCGAGACGAGGGCGTCGCCCGGGCGGAAGCCGTCGCGCGCGGCGGACGACCCGGCGGCTACCGACTTCACGGTCGCGCGCTCCTTCACGTCGAGCGAAAGCCCGAGCGCGTCGGGCAGGGGCCAGGACCAGAGGACCTCGTCGGGGACCGGCTTCCCGGCGTCGCGGAAGCTCCGATACTCGGCGGTCTGGACCTGGTGGCAGTGGATGCAGGTGGGGTTGTCGCGCTCGCCGGCGGCGGGGTCGACGCGGGCGGGGTACTCGCGGAGCGAGGGGTAGTCGCGCGGGGTGGGGAAGCGGGGGGCGGGGCCGGTCTTGGCCGCGAGCGAGGCGCGGTTGGCGGGGTAGCCGGCGTGGAGCTCGAGGGCCCCTTCGGCGGCCTTCCGGAAGCCCTCGATCGAGACGTCCTCCGACCCGTCGGCCCGGCCGCGCGCGCCGTAGCGTCCGTAGACGGTCCCGTCCGCATTCACGAAGAGGACGGCCCAGGTGAGGTTCGGGTCGAAGCGGAAGCGGGCCAGGTCGAGGGAGTTCATCTGGACCGCGCGCACCGTGACGAAGCGGTCCAGGAGCTCCTTCACCTCGGGCTCGCGGCGGGCCACCTGCCCGTCGATTCCCCGGCAGGTCCTTCAGGGCGTTCAGCGGAAGACGAGGAGGAGGGGCTTCGCCGAGCGCTTGGCCTCCGCGAATCCGGCCTCGAGGTCGTCGTAGTGCCAGTTCCCGGTCGGCTCGAGGTCGTTCAAGGCCCGCTGGAGCGGCGTGGGCGGCGGCCCCTCCTGGAAGGCCAGGACGAGCAGGATGATCGCCTTCATGGGCTCCGTCTCTTCGAGAAAACGTCGCGCACAATCCCCAAGGGTGCGCGACGTTTTCTCGACGTCTAGGCTTCCTCCTCCTCAGAGTGTACACTCGTCCCCGCATGGCGCACTTCATCATGCAGATCCAGGGCCTGCGGAAGGTCTACGAGAAGAAAGCCGTCATCGAGGACATCAGTCTTTCCTTCTACCACGGGGCCAAGATCGGCGTGCTCGGGACGAACGGGTCGGGGAAGTCGACGCTGCTCCGGATCATGGCGGGGGAGGACACGGACATCGACGGGACGGTCCGCCACAACCCGGGGACGCGGATCGGGTTCGTCCCGCAGGAGCCGCTTCTGGACGTGGAGCGGACGGTGCGGGAGATCGTGGAGGAGGGGGTGGCCGACCGGATCGCGCTCGTCAAGGAGTACGAGGCGGTGAGCGCGTCGCTCGAGACGGGCCTGGACGGGGACGAGATGCAGGCCGCGCTCGACCGGATGCAGGCGCTCCAGGAGAAGATCGACCAGGCGGGGGCCTGGGAGACGGACCGGCAGCTCGAGATCGCGGCCGACGCCCTCGAGCTCCCGCCCTGGGACCAGAAGGTGGAGACCCTCTCGGGCGGCGAGCGGCGGCGGGTGGCGCTCTGCCGGACGCTGCTTTCGAGGCCCGACCTCCTCCTCCTCGACGAGCCCACGAACCACCTGGACGCCTCGACGGTGGCGTGGCTGGAGCGCTTCCTGCGGGACTTCACGGGGACCGTGGTCGCGGTCACGCACGACCGCTACTTCCTGGACAACGTGGCGGGCTGGATCCTGGAGCTCGACCGGGGCCGGGGGATCCCCTGGGAGGGGAACTACTCGTCCTGGCTGGAGCAGAAGCAGAAGCGCCTCGAGCTCGAGGGCAAGGCCCGGGCGGCGCGGGAGAAGACGCTCCAGCGGGAGCTCGAGTGGATCCGGATGTCCCCCCGCGCGCGGGTGGCCAAGCCCAAGGCCCGCATCACCGCCTACGAGAAGCTGGCCGCCGAGGCCCAGGAGCTCCGCGAGGAGCAGATCGAGTTCCAGCTCCCGCCGGGCCCCAAGCTCGGGACCAAGGTCCTCGAGGTGAAGGGACTCCGGAAGGGCTACGGCGAGATCCTCCTGATCGACGGCATGGAGCTCACGCTCCCGCCCGGCGGGATCATCGGCGTGATCGGCCCGAACGGCGCGGGGAAGACGACGCTCTTCCGGATGATCGCGGGGCAGGAGAAGCCGGACGCGGGGACGCTCGAGCTGGGGCCCTCGGTGGTCCTCGGCTACGCGGAGCAGAACCGGGAGACGCTCGACCCCGACAAGACGGTCTTCGAGGAGATCACGGGCGGGGCGGACGAGATCCCCTTCGGCGCCCGGAAGATCAACGGCCGCGCCTACGTCTCGCGCTTCAACTTCAAGGGGACGGACCAGCAGAAGAAGGTCGGGGTCCTCTCGGGCGGCGAGCGGAACCGCGTCCTCCTCGCCAAGGTGCTCCGCTCGGGGAGCAACCTCCTCCTCCTCGACGAGCCGTCGAACGACCTCGACGTGGACACGCTGCGCGCGCTCGAGGAGGCGCTTCTCGCCTTCAACGGATGCGCGGTCGTGATCTCGCACGACCGCTGGTTCCTCGACCGGATCGCGACGCACATCCTGGCCTTCGAGGGCGAGGGGAAGGTCCGCTGGTTCGAGGGGAACTTCCAGGCCTACGCCGAGAAGCGCAAGCAGGAGATCGGGGCGGCGGCCGAGCAGCCCAAGCGGATCAAGTACAAGAAGCTGGCCCGCGCCTAGATCGAGGTCGAAACCGCCTCCTGAAGCGGCGAGGGCCGGCCGGGGTCGGAGGGCGGGGAGGGCCGGATCTGGCGGCGCCGGACGACCGTGTCCTTTTTCTCCCACTTCGAGAGCTCGAAGACCACCTCGGTCATCGACTGCGGGCGGCGCTCGGGGCTCTTCTGGAGCATGCGGAGGACGAAGAGCTCGAGGTCCGGCGCGATGGTGGCTTGGTGGGTTTTGAGGGGGGGCGGGGTTTCCCGGAGGTGGGCGTCCATCAGCTTGTACTGGTCGGTGGTCTGGAACGGGGGCTTCTTGGCCAGGAGCTCGTAGGCGATCAGGCCGAAGGCGTAGACGTCGGTCCGCTCGTCGCACTTCTCTCCGCGGACCTGCTCGGGGGGCATGTACATGGGAGTGCCTTGGACCTTCTTCCCGAACTGGAGGAGGCGGTCCCACTTCGTCTGCGAGAGGGAGAAGTCGATCAGGCGGATGTCCCCCGAGGCGCTGACGAGCACGTTCTCGGGCTTGAGATCCTTGTGGATGATGCCCTTCGAGTGGACGTACTGGAGGGCCTGGGCGAGCTCCCGGAGGATGGTGAACTCGCGGCCCTCCACGGACTCGGGGGCGTGGAACATGGCGTACTTCAGGCTCTCGCTCTCGAAGTACTCCATCGTGAAGAAATGCTGGGGGTGGAGCGGGACGTAGTCGTAGACGCGAATCACGTGCGGGTGCTCGAGGCCGCGGGTGACCGAGTACTCGCGCTTGAACTGGCCGATCTTCTTCGAGTCCCGAGCGTTCTCCTCGGAGATCTGCTTGAGGGCAAGGGTCTCGAGCTTGGAATTGGTGACCCGCCAGACGGTGCCGACCGACCCGTCCTTGATCTTCTCCTCGACCCGGTACCCCTTCAGGTGGATGACCGCCATGGGCAGAGGCCTCCCTGTCTCATCCGCTCCGGCCCGGCCCCTTACCTACGGCTCACTTACTATGACGCAAGCCGCGTTCCCGTGATGCCGAAAATAACCCATGATGCAAATCCTTATGCATCAATCGCTTAGGCTTTCCAATGCGGCTCCGTGGGCCGCCGATCGTTACCCAGGGGTAACGCCTGTTACTGGACGAAGAAGACGTCCCGAATCCCGTTGATGGTCACGGAAAAGACGGTCTCCTCCTGGGCGCGCACCCAATGGGGAACCCCGGCGGGCACAATGAAGTAGCCGCCCGCCCCGAGGCTGATGCCTTTCGTCCCGTCGACCGTCGTCCCTTGGCCGATGATCAGGCGGCCCGCCAGGACGGTCACGCACTCGTCGGCGCTGTGCCGGTGGGGCGCTCGGACGACGCCCGCCGGGAAGAAGAGCTGGAACACGTGGGGGCCTTTCGCGGGGTCGCCGTAGGTCACGCAGCTCCGGGCCCCGGCCGCCAGGTCGGAGGCGTCCTTCCAGGGGACCTCCGCGGTCCGGACCGCCTTCACGCCCGTCGGCTTCGGGGCGGGCTTGTCCGGGCTGCAGGGAGTCATCTCCCGAGGGCCGTTGCCGAACCGCGCGATGACCGCCTCGGCCTTGCAGCGGGCCCAGTGGGCGGTGCCGGCGGGGATCAGGACATGGCCGCCGGGGCCGATCTCGACCGCCTTGGACTCGTCCACCGTGTATCCCTCGCCGATCAGGACACGGCCGGACAGGACGAGCGCGTACTCGTCGGCCTTGTGGTAGTGGGGCTGGACGGTCGTCCCCGCGGGGAAGCGGATCAGGACCTGATAGGGGCCGACCGCGGGGTCGCCGTACTGGAGATGGGACTCCATCCCGGCGGCCATGCCGGGGGCCGATTCCCAGGCCTGCGAGGCGGCCTCGACGCCGGTCATGGCACGGCCGCCCGCGCAGGCGGCGAGGGACAGCAGGACGCCCAGGGCGATCCGTCTCATGGCTCCTCCCTTCGGCTCTCGGGCGGACATCCTATCGTCCCGGCGGCTTTGCGGCAATCTTCCCGGGCGGTTACACTGGCAACGTGTCCACGGTGCGGGAGCTCATGGACCGGATGCGCCGGAAGGGCTGGCGCCCGGGCGGCCCGGCGCCGGAGACCGACGTCGCGCGGCTCGAGCGCGAGTTCGACCTGAGCCTCCCGGGCGACTACCGCGAGTACCTCCTGGCCGCGGGCGGGGGCCCCTCCACGGCCCCCGAGGCCTACACGGGCCTTTGGCCGGTGGCCTCGCTCCCCGTCTTCAACCGCCGCTACCGGATCCCGTGGAACTTCCCCGGCCTCTTCGGGATCGGGAACGACGGCTTCCTGGTCTACGCGTTCGACTACCGGGGGAGCGACCCGGTGATCGCGAGCCTGGGCCTGTCGAGCTCCCTCTGGGACGACGTGGTCACCGACGCCGACACCTTCGTCGAGTGGCTCGAGCGCCGCCTCCCCCCCCCGTGATGAACTATCCTGGTGGGTTCATCACGCTAGGGGTTGAGGACGTGGGTGGCGGCGGCGTGGTCCACGATCCAGGTGGCCTTCCGGGCCAGTTGGGCGGGGACGGCCTTCGGGTCGAACGCGCCCCCGAGCGCCTTCCCGACCATGGCCGCCTTCTCGATCCCGGTCGCCAGGACGAGCGTCTGGCGCGCCCTCTCGATGACCGGGGGAGTGATCGTCATCCTCCGGGGGGGAGGCGCGGGCCCCTCCACGGCCAGCACCAGGGCCTCCTTCTCGTCGATCGCCGGCGAGCCGGGAAAGAGCGACGCGGTATGCCCGTCCGCGCCCATCCCCAGGATCAGGACGTCCAGCGGGTCGGGGAGCCTCCGGCCGTAGCGGGCCGCCGCCTCGTCGGGATCGGGCGCGTCGGCCGGCATCCGATAGACGCTCCCGAGCGCCTCGGGGTGGGATCGCAGCAGGGTCTCCCTCACCATCCGGTAGTTGCTCTCGGGATCGTCGATGGGCACGGCGCGCTCGTCGCCGAAGAAGAACTCCGTCTGGGTCCAGGGGAACTTCTCGGAGAGCTCCCCGTTCCCCAGCTCCTCGTAGACGGACCGGGGCGTCGACCCGCCCGAGAGCCCCAGGGCGCAGACTCCCCGGGTGCGGACGGCGAAGTCCGCCTGCCTGAGGATCCACTCCGCGGCCGTCCGCGAGAATTCCTCTCGGCTGTGCGCGACCAGGAGCTTGAGGCGGCCCGTGTCCATCAGGAGAGCGGCCTCCAGCGTCGGCCGTCCCTCCGGAGAAGCGCGTCCGCCGAGGCCGGCCCGCCGCTCCCCCGCTCGTAGATCTCCGGCGACTCCCCCGACGCCTCCCACGCCTCGAGCACCGGCGTCGCCAGCTCCCAGGCCCGCTCGTCGCCGTCACGCCGCGCGAAGAGCGTGGCGTCCCCCCGCATCGCGTCGAGCAGGAGCCGCTCGTACGCCTCGCCCGCCGGCGTCCGGAAGGCCTGCGCGTAGGAGAAATCCATCGTTACGCTCCGGACCGTGAGGTCGTCGCCGGGCACCTTCGTCGCGAAGCGGAGCGCGATCCCCTCGTCGGGCTGGATCCGGAGGGTCAGCACGTTCGGCTCGACGAGCTGGCAGACCTCCTCGCTCCCGAAGAGGCAGAAGGGGATCCGGTTGAACTGGACCGCCACCTCCGTCGTCCGGCGGCTCAGTCCCTTTCCGGCGCGCACGTAGAAGGGCACCCCCTGCCAGCGCCAGTTGTCCACCCAGAGCCGGAGCGCCAGGTAGGTCGGGGTGCGGGAGTCCCGCGCCACTCCCTCCTCGTCCCGGTATCCCCGGTACTGGCCGTGGACGACGTCCCCCGGGGCGATCTCGCGGACGGAGCGGAGGAGCTTGTGCTTCTCGTCGCGGATGTCGTCGGCCCGAAAACTGGCCGGGGCCTCCATGGCCGCCAGGGCCAGGACCTGGAGCCCGTGGTTCTGGACCACGTCCCGGAACGCCCCCGTCCGGTCGTAGTACTTCCCGCGCCCTCCGACCAGGAGGTCCTCGGCCATCGTGATCTGGACGTGGTCGATGTGGCGGCGGTTCCAGACGGGCTCGAAGAGGGAGTTCCCGAAGCGGAAGACCAGGATGTTCTGGACGGTCTCCTTGGCGAGGTAGTGGTCGATGCGGAAGACCTGGCTCTCGTCGAGGACGCGGGAGACCAGGCCGTTGAGCTCGCGCGCGCTCGCCAGGTCCCGGCCGAACGGCTTCTCGATCACGACCCGGGACCAGGGCGCCCCGCCGGGCGGAAAGAGGAGGCCTCCCTCCTTCAGCCCCCGGAGGATCGGCGGGACCGCCGCCGGGGGGACGGCGAGGTAGAAGAGCCGGTTCCCCTTCTCCGGAAGGCGCCCCCGGATCGCGGCGTAGGTCTCGGCCCGGCCCACGTCTCCGGCGACGGCGCCGACGTTCCCCGCGAAGGCGCCCCAGGCGGCCTCTTCGAGGGGCCGCGTCCTCGAGTGGCGGGAGACCGAGTCCCGGAGCGCCGCGCGGTAGGCTTCCGCCGGGCCGACCGACGTGCTCGTCGCGAGCATCGAGAAGCCCGCCGGCAGGTCGCCTTTCCGAGCGAGGGTGTAGAGCGCCGGGGCGATCTTCCGGTGGGCGAGGTCCCCCGTCGCGCCGAAGAGGACGAGCGTGCAGGGGTCGGGCGGCCGCGAGGGAAGCATGGCCCCGGCGGGTCCCGGCCCCACCTCGATCCTCATCCCCTCCATGGGCGAGCCAGTGTAAGCTACGCGCGGGACCCAGGGAACAAAAACGCCCGCTCGGCGGTCCGAAGGGACGGCGGTCGCTTCTTGAGGAGAGGGCCTCCATGAGACTTCCCGCGCTTTTCTTCGCCGCCCTCCTGGCCCCCGGGTCCCAGGACGGCGCCCCGGCGCCGGACTTCACGCTGCGCGACGTCGACGGGAGGACGCACTCGCTCGCGGCGCTCAAGGGCCGGAAGGCGGTCGTCCTCGTCTTCACCGGGATCGAGTGCCCCCGCGGGGTCGCGGCCGAGCCCCGCCTCTCGGAGATGGCCCGGGCCTACGCGGAGCGCGGCGCGGCCTTCCTCGCGATCAACTCCAACCGCAACGAGTCGGTCGCCGAGATCGCCGAGCACGTGAGGAAGGGCGGCTTCGGTCTCCCCGTGATCAAGGACGCCGACGGGGCCGTGGCCGGCCTCTACCGGGCGGAGGTGCAGCCGCTGGCCATCGTCCTGGACGCGGAGCTCCGGATCCGCTACCGGGGCCTGATCGACGACCACAAGCTGGAGGAGTTCGTCCGCCGGCACTACCTCCGCGAGGCGGTCGAGGCCGTGCTGGCGGGGAAGGATCCCGAGTCGCGGGAGACCGAGCCCGAGGGCTGCACGGTGAAACGCCGCCCCGCCGCGGCTTCGGGCGACGTGACCTACGCCCGGCACGTGGCCCCGATCCTGAACAAGCACTGCGTGCCCTGCCACCGGCCCGGCCAGGTCGGGCCCTTCTCGCTCGAGGGCTACGAGCAGGCCAGCGCCTGGTCCCACGAGATCATGACCTACTCCAAGCGCCGCGCGATGCCCCCGTGGAAGCCGGCGTCGAACCGGGACTTCTACTGGAACGAGCGCCGGCTCTCCGACGACGAGATCGCCGCGCTCCGGAACTGGCACGAGGCGGGGGCCCCGCCGGGCGACGAGAAGGACCTCCCGCCCCCGCCCAAGATCGACCCAGGCTGGATGCTGGGGACTCCCGACCTCGTCCTCAAGGCCGAGGGCGGCTACGTCGTGGGCCCCAAGGGGCGCGACGAGTACCGCTGCTACGTGCTCCAGAACCCCTTCGACGAGGACAAGTGGGTGACGGCCGTGGAATTCAAGCCGGGCAACCTCCGCGCCGTCCACCACATCATCGGGTACCTGGACCGGAGCGGGGCTTCGGAAAAGAAGGATGCCCAGGACCCGCTGCCCGGGTACAAGTCGAACGGGTCGGGCCCGGGCATCGTCCCCTCGGGCTCGCTCTCCGGCTGGGCGCCGGGGAACATGCCCCGGATGCTGCCGGCGGGGACCGCGCGCCGCTGGCGGAAGGGCGAGCGGATCATCCTCGAGACGCACTACCACCGGACCGGGCGTCCGGAGACCGACGAGGGCTGCGAAGTGGGCCTCTACTTCGCCAAGGAGCCCGTCCGGAAGCAGCTCCACGTCCACATGATCGCCAACCCCTTCCTCTTCATCCCCCCCGGCGCCGTGCGCCACCCGGTCGTGGCGTCCTGGACCGTGCCCAAGGACGTCCACGCCCTCGACGTGATGCCCCACATGCATCTCCTGGGCCGCGAGATCACGGTCACGGCGACCCTCCCCGACGGCGCGAAGAAGGAGCTGGTCGCGATCAAGGACTGGGACTTCAACTGGCAGGAGACCTATCAGTTCCGGGACATGCTCCCGCTCCCCCGGGGGACGAAGATCCGGGTCGAAGCCTTCTACGACAACTCGCTCAGGAACGCGAACAACCCGTCCAACCCGCCCCGTCCCGTCCGCTGGGGGGAGCAGACGACCGACGAGATGTGCATCGCCTTCATCCACTTCACCAATGACAGCGAGGACCTGACCGCGCCGAAGGGGGACGAGCGGTGATCGAGGATCCGCTCCCGCTCTCCTTCGATCCCGTCTCCAACGGCGAGTACCTCCCGCCCCTCCGCTCCGCCCGCGACGACGAGGCCGAGCGCCGGATCCGCCGGATCGCCGAACGGAACGCCCGCCGCCTGGGCGTGACCCGGAGGACTTTCCTGACCGGCGCCTGCGGGATGGCGGCCACGCTCGCCACGATCAACGACGTCTTCGGCGCCTCCGGGGGGCGCTACGCGATCCGTCCCGAGATGCTCCTCGAGCAGGAGGCGGCGAAGGAGGCGGTGGCCGGGAAGGAGTTCATCTTCGACGTCCAGTCGCACCACGTGACCCCCGAGGGGGACTGGCCCAAGCGCAACCCCGTCGCCGCGATGATCCTCCGCGCCTGGGGCCGCGGCCGCGGCGAGCAGGAGCCCCTGCGCGGGATCGCGCGCTACCACTACGCGAAGGAGATCTTCCTGGACAGCGACACCACGGTCGCCGTCCTCTCGGCCCTTCCCGCCCTCCCCGAGGGCCAGCCGCTTCCGATCGAGGACGCGGTGGGCACCCGCGAGCTCCTCGACCGCCTCGGAAAGTCCAAGCGCCTCCACGTCCACGGCCTCGTCACCCCGAACGTCGAGCCCCTCCAGGCCCAGCTCGACGGCATGGAGCGCCTGGCCGGGGATTTCAAGATCGCGGCCTGGAAGACCTACACCCTCTGGGGCCCGAAGGGGAACGGGTGGTGGTGGACGGACGAGAAGCTCGCCTGGCCGCTCGTCGAGAAGGCGCGCGCCCTCGGGATCAAGACGATCTGCACCCACAAGGGGCTCCCGCTCCCCTTCCTCGGCGTGGCCCGCCACGAGCTCCCCGTCGACATCGGGCCCGTCGCCAAGCGCTTCCCGGACGTGAACTTCGTGATCTACCACTCGGGCTACGACCCGTCGGTGGCCGAGGGCCCCTACGATCCGGGGAAGGCCGAGAAGGGCGTGAACTGCCTGATCCGGTCGCTCGAGGAGAACGGGATCCAGCCGAACTCGAACGTCTACGCCGAGCTCGGGTCCACGTGGTGGCTCCTCATGAAGAAGCCCGACCAGGCCGCCCACGTCCTGGGGAAGCTCCTGAAGCACGTGGGCGAGGACCGCGTGGTCTGGGGCACGGACTCGATCTGGTACGGGTCGCCGCAGCCCCAGATCGAGGCCTTCCGCGCCTTCGAGATCTCCGACGAGCTTTGCGAGAAGCACGGCTACCCCGCGCTCACGAAGGAGCGGAAGGCGAAGATCTTCGGCCTCACGTCCGCGAAGCTCTACGGCCTGGACCCCGCCGCCCTGCGCCAGGCGCTCCCGAAGGACGAGATCGAGAAGCTCCGGCAGGCCTATCTCGAGCGCCCGGAGCGGACCTACGCGACCTACGGCCCGACCAACCGCCGCGAGTTCTACGAGCTCCTGGCCCGGCACGAGGGAATGCCCGCCTAGCCCGCGGGCGGGGAGGGGAGGCGGCGGACGCGGCGGATGCAAAGCGCCATGAGGGCGACGTTCGCCGCGAGGAAGAAGAGGAAGACCGGAAAGCCCCCGACCTTCCAGGACTCCGCGTGCCGCGCGGCCAGGGCTGCGAGCCCGACCGTCCGATCGAGCAGGGCCAGCCGGATCGTCTCGTTCATCACGCCGGTCCCGACGAAGTTGAGGACGAGTCCCGCGCTCCCCAGGGCGAGCCAGCCGCCCGACCACCGCGCCATCCGAAGGAGTCCCGCGAAGGCCGCGAGCTCGACCGCTCCGCCCGCGATCGAGAGGAAGAGGTAGGGCTTCGCCGCCGGGCCCGCGACCGCCTCCTGCGCCGTCTCGCCCATGAGGTGGTAGTACCGCCAGGCCCAGAGCGCGCTCGCCAGGACGCCCCCGAGGCCGATCGCGGCGCCCGCGCGGGCGCCGTCGGAGAAGTCCCCCTTCCCGCGACGGGCCCGGTCCCAGAGCTGCCAGCCCACCATGAGGGCCATCGTCGGGAAGCCCGCCACGAACCAGAGGAAGAGGCGGGGGAGGAGCTCCGGCGACGCGTAGGCGTGCGCGCCGGCCGCGTAGTGCGCCTGCCAGGTCCCGACGGGCTGGACGCTGAGGAGGTGGTTCTCGACCCAGGACCAGCCGACGAAGAGGAAGCAGGCGAAGACCCCGAGGCCCAGCCAGACCCGGCCCCGGCCGGGTCCCGTCTTGAGGAGGTAGCCTAGGTAGAAACCCAGGATCAGGGCCGGCAGGATCGCCATCCAGCGGAAGAAGAGGAGGAGGTTCGCGGTATAGAACTGCTCCTTGTAGAGCACCTGGAGGAAGAGGAGCGGCGCCACCCCCGCCGTGATCGCCGCCGAGAGCATGAACGGCATCCAGTCCCGGAGGAGCGCGCAGATCGGCTGCTCCCTCGAGGCCCGGCCCCCGAGGACGAGTCCCGCCGCCAGCGTCGCCGAGCCGGCGAGCACGTAGTTCATGAACGCGATGTGGACCCAGAGGGTGACCAGGTAGAGGACGAGGTACGCGGCCGTGGGGAAGGGCAGGCCGGCCGGGAAGGGGGCGTCCATCAGCGCGCGCCCCCGGAACGGAGGAAGCCCGGCGCCGTCCCGACCTCGTCCAGCCACTCGCGGATCCGGCGCCGGTCCCCGGGCCAGTCTCCACGCCCGGTCGAGTCCGGCCAGTCCGCCGGCCTCCCCGCCGCGTCCCACTCGATGAGCCGCACGAGCGCCTCGAGCTCCTCGGGCGTCCCCGAGAAGGGCGGCATGAAGGTCTTCGTCCGCTGGAGCTGGGCGATGTTCATCCGGCGCTGGGCGGGCGTCCAGTCGCCGGCCAGGTGCCGGAGCGCGTTCGTCCCGTCGATCGTGTGGCAGACGCTGCAGTGGAAGCGGAAGACCCGGGCGCCGAGGCGGACCTGGTCGTTCGGGTACGCGGCCGCGTCGCGGAGGGGGTAGGGGTCGCGCGCGACGCAGCCCTCCGCCCGGAGCCGGGCGATCTCGGCCGGGGTCACCGAGGTCGAGTAGAGCGCCTCCCGGACCGTGTAGGGTTTTCGCACGCCTTCCCGCACGAACTCGCCCCCCGCCGTGGCGGCGAACGAGAGGGCGACGAGGAGGGCGGCGGTGGCGCCGTTGATGTAGAGCTTCTTGAGCAGCAGGGCGAACGCCGCGTAGAGGCCGATCAGGAGCGAGGCCCCCGTGGCCAGGCCCATGAAGAGCGTCATCACGATGCTCCCGCCCAGGACCATGCGCCGGCTGTCCTCGGGCATGGTCCCGAAATACCAGGCGCTCAGGACGGGCATCGCCGCCATCGGGAAGAGGAAGTGGGCCGCCTTGTTGATGAGCGCCCGGCGGGCCTCGCGGTCGAGGTCCGGCATCGCGTTGATGACCACGCAGGCCGCGAGCGAGGCGATCGTCATCGCCGTCACGGTCCGGAAGAGGAGCGAGGGGAGGAAGCCCGGGTTGAAGAAGCCCGCCCAGACCTCGCGCGTCCGGGTCCAGTCCCCGGGGGTGAGCTGCCACGAGAGGATCCCGTTGATCCAGAAGAGGCTGAACCAGGCCGCGACCGAGTAGACGGCCAGGAGGAAGAAGCGGTCCCGGTCCGCGAGCCGGGCGGCGTAGCGGTAGAAGCAGTAGCCCGCCGTGATCTCGAGCGAGAAGAAGGTCCACTCCACGGCCCAGATCCAGTGGAACTCGTCGACCATCATCCCGATCGTGCGGGGGCTCACCTGGATCGAGACGAACCACATCGCGACGCCCGTGACCGCGCCCACCACGAAGCTGATCAGGACCAGGGCCTTGAAGTAGCCGTCCACGAAGCGACGGGCGTGGGGGGAGCGGCCGGTCTGGGCCAGCCACTGGAAGTAGCACATGAGGAAGCCGCCGCCGATCGCGAACATCGCGAGGAAGACGTGGACGATGCCGAGCGACCCGATGACCATGCCCTTCATCATCGGGCCGAAGTCGCTCACCGGGTAGTACGGGGGGTTCATGGCGTCCGGCCGCGTTCGATGATACCACGGGCCCCGCCGATTCCCCCTTCCGCCGCTCCCGGTCCGGCGTTCTTATAGTTGAACCGCTCGCCGTCTCCCCTTACGATGCGGGCGCAATCAGGGAGGACGACCCATGAGAGGCCTGGCCATCTCCGCGATTCTCCTCGCCGCCCCCGCCGCCGCGCAGTCCTTCGATCCGCGCCTCGCGGCGCTCGCTCAGGACAAGGACGACGGGTTCGTCTCGATCTTCAACGGGAAGGACCTCGCCGGCTGGAAGCTCCCCGAGGGCGACAACGGGCACTGGAAGGTCCTGGACGGCGTCATCGACTACGACGCCCGGAGCGAGGCCAAGGGCGACAAGAACCTCTGGACCGAGAAGCACTACGGCGACTTCGTGCTCAAGGTCGAGTGGCGGATCAAGGAGACCCCCTGGGTCAATCCGAACGTCTTCGACGTCCAGCCCGACGGGACGCACCGGAAGGACGCGGACGGGAAGGAGATCAAGCTCGCCCTCCCGGACTCGGACTCGGGGATCTTCCTCCGCGGCTCGGGCACGCACCAGGTGAACATCTGGTGCTGGCCCGTCGGCTCGGGCGAGGTCTACGGCGTGCGCATGAACAAGAACCACCCGCCCGAGGTCCGCGCGGGCGTGACCCCGAAGAAGAAGATGGACAAGCCCATCGGCGAGTGGAACGCCTTCGAGATCACGGTGAAGGGCGACCGGCTCTGGGTCAAGCTCAACGGCGAGGAGGTGATCGCGAACGCCCTCCTCCCCGGCCTTCCCGCGAAGGGCCCGCTCGCGCTCCAGCACCACGGGTCGTTCCGGGACGGGAAGTACGGGGGCTCGCCCAGCCTCGTCCAGTTCCGGAACATCCGGATCAAGGAGCTGTAGCGGGCGCTACCGCTCCTTCTCCTCCGCGAGGCGGACCACCTTGTACTCGTGGTCGCGCTTCCGGAGCAGCTCGGCCTTCTCGATCTTGTCGCCCACGGCGAGGAAGTCCACGACCTCCTGGCCCTTGAGGACCCGGCCGAAGACGGTGTGCTTGCCGTTTAGCCAGCTCGTCGGGAGGTGGGTGATGAAGAACTGGGAGCCGTTCGTGTCCGGGCCCGAATTGGCCATCGAGAGCGATCCCCGGTAGTGGCGGCGGAAGGCGCCGGCGGTCTCGTCCTTGAACCGGTAGCCCGGCCCGCCGGACCCGTTTCCCTTGGGGCAGCCTCCCTGGGCCATGAAGCCGGGGAGGACCCGGTGGAAGGTGAGGCCGTCGTAGAACTTCTTCCCGACCAGCTCCACGAAGTTCGCCACGGTGTTCGGCGCCTCGTTCTCGTAAAGCTCGACCTCGATCTCGCCCTTGGTGGTCGTGAGCCTGACGCGGGGGAGGTCGTCGGCCTTCGCCTCCTTCTCGCGGGTCGCGGCCTCCCCTTTCCAGGGCTCGACGCAGCCGGCGGCCAGCTTCCGGAACTCCTCCGCCAGGCCCTTCTGCTCCTCGCCCAGCTTCGAGGCGTCCAGCCGCTCGTAGAGGGCGACCGACTCCTCGAAGCGGTGCGTCGCGAAGGCGCACATCGCCTGGATCGCGCGGCACTCGACGTGGCCGGGATCCTTCTTCAGGACGCCCTCGAGCGTGGCGGCGGCGCTCTCGTAGCGGTTGTGGGTGCTCTGGAAGCGGGCCAGGCGGATCGCGGTCTCCTGGTCGTCGGGCCGGAGCCTCGAGATGCGCTCGAGGTCGGCGAGGGCCTCGCGGGGCCGCCCGTAGATCAGGGACGCCTCGCGCCGGACTTCGAGGAGGCCCAGGTCGTCGGGCGCCTTCCCGAGCTCCTCCGTGGCCCGGACGAGGAGCTCGTCCATCGCCTTCACGGTCGCCTCGCGGAGGGCCTGGAACTCCCGGATCAGTTCCTCGCGCTGGGCGGTCAGCTTCTTGAGGACTTCCTCATCGTTCCCCCGGGCGCGCATGTCCCGCCGGATCCTCTCCTCCCGCTCCTGGAAGCCCATGAGCTTTTCGATGTCGGCCCGGATCGCGGAGAGCCGTTCGCGGGCCTTCTTCCCGGCCTCGCTCTCCTGGGGCGGGGGGGCCGCCTGGACGAGAAGCATCGCGATCGCGAGGGGCGTCGTCACGGGCGGGCCTCCTGAAAGGGGAAGATCGAGGCTCCCCATCATACGCCGCCCCCGAGGGGCGGGGGACGGAAATCGCCCCTTACGGGCGGCGGGGACCGGAGCGGATCTGCTGGCTGCCCGGCTTGAGGTCGGGAAAGGCCGCGAGGATGGCGCGGACCAGGTCCCGGGCCTCGGGGAGCGTGATCCCCATCGTCCGCTCGACGTAGCGCAGCGCGTCGGCCTCGTTCTCGAACATGATCGCCTGCTTGAGGAGCTGAAGCGTGACCGGGGGAACCTGCTCCAGCGCGCCGACGGGGGCGGGGGGCCCCATCCGCGGCTCGTCCAGGCGGATCGGCCCCTGGGGCGGGAGGGCGGCGGAGGGGGGCGGGGCGGGGGGGGAAGGAGCCGCCTCGCGGCGGGCCGCCGGGAGCGGGACGTTCTCGATCCGGGGTTCGATCCGCGCCGGCTGGGCCGGGCGCCGCTCCATCCGGCGCCGGACGCGGGCGCGCAGGTCGGCCAGCGCGATCCCCAGGTGGGAGGCGAGCTTGGCGAGGAGATGGTGCTCGGGCTGCTCGATCCGCCCGTCGGCGCAGGCGATGTCCATCACGTCGTCGAGGAGGGCCTCCTTCCCTTCGCGCGAGGAGGGGATGGCGATGGGAAGCTTGCCGCGCCGGGCCTGGTCGACCAGCTCGTTGAGGACCTTGAGGGGGACGTTGAACTCGGTCGCCTTCCGGTGGAGCACCATGCGCTCCTCGTCCGAGATCGTCCCGTCCACGAACGCCGCGGCGACCAGCGTTCCGAAGCTCCGGCGCGCGTGTGCATCCGTCATGACCGCCTCCCGCGGAGAATGAAGCTCATCCCTTCGACGCCCGGGCGGCGCCACCGTGACCCGCTTCCGGCCGCCGTCCTCACACGAGCGGGCCTTCCTCCTCGAACGGGCCCCGGGGCTTGGGCGGCGGCTCGAACGGGCGCGCCCGGAGGCCGAGCGAGAGGACGTCGGCCAGGCAGCGGAGCTTCTTCATCTCCTCCGCCGAGAAGGGGCCCGACTTCCGGCGGAGGAGGAGGCGGCCGCTGGGATCGCCGATCCCGAGGAGGACGCAAGCCTCGAAGCCGCCCTCGATCTCCTTCGCGTACTCCGCGTCGGACGACCGCATCCGGGGCACCTCGCCCAGCCCCGGGCGCTGGGGTTCCGAGCCCGGCTTGATCGAGCGCGACCAGAGTTTGCCCTGGTCCTCGAGGTCGAAGCGCATCCAGTCGGCCGGGACGAGGGCCGCGATCTCCGCGGCGAGGTCGGGGACGAGCGTCTGGACCACCTTCTTCTGCCGGAGGACGGCGGCCAGGCGCTCGATCATCCCGCCCTTGTACCTCCGCGTCCCGGTCGATTCAATGGAATCATGAAACCGGATGCGCCTCCCGGAGTGTCGTAAGTACCGGCTCGGCGTTTGAGGTCTGAAGCCTGAAGATGGGAGATACGACGCCGGTCGCGAACCCCGGCTGGGGGGAAGGATTCCCCACCACGATCTGGACCCAGATCCGCTCCGCCCGCGGCGGCAGCTCGCGGCATCTCCACCAGATCCTCGCCCGCTACCGCGGCCCCGTCGTGGCGTTCGTCCGTCGCAAGGGCTTCCGGGAGGACCAGGCCGAGGACATGGCGCAGGAGGTCCTCCTCCGGCTCTCCCGTCCGGGCTTCTTCGACAAGGTCGATCCCGTCCGCGGCCGCTTCCGGTCGCTCGTCGTGGCCGTCACGCGGCACGTGGTCTCCGAGGAGTTCCGGCGGGAGCGTGCCGCCAAGCGCGGGGGCGGACGGCGGGTGATCGCGGCGAGCCAGATGTCGGATTCCACGGTCGAGCTCTACCGCCGGGGCCAGCTCCGCGAGGATCCGGTCTTCGACCAGCTCTGGGTGAAGGACCTGGTGGAGTCGGCGCTCCGGGAGCTCGAGCGCACCTCGAAGGAATCCGCCCTCCCCCTCGCCGAGGCGTTCCGGCTGAAGTACCGGGAGGGGCTCTCCCAGGAGGAGGTGGCGGAGCGGCTGGGCTGCACCCTCTTCAACGCGAAGAACTGGATCTACTACGGGAAGCTCAAGTTCAAGGAGCTCGTCCTGTCGTCGATCCGGGACACCTGCGCCACGGCCGAGGAGTACGAGGGCGAGCTGCGGCGCCTCTCGCCCTGGCTCAAGGGCTCGGGCGGCGAATGAAGGCCTGCCCCCTCTGCGGGGGGCCGGCGCCCGACCGGCCGGGCTTCCCGGGCGCCCTGCCCTGCGACCGCTGCGCGGGGTCGATCGACGTGTCGCGCGCCCTCGAGGCGGCGGGGCCCCTCCCGCGGCGCCGCGTCCGGCTTCCGCGGGGATGGATCGCCGCGGCCGCCGCGATGCTCCTGGCCGCCGCCGTGGCCGCGGCGCTCCTGACGACCGGGGAGGAGAGGCCGCGGGAAGGGCCGGATCGGCCGGGGGCCGCGGCGATGGTCGCGGAGGCGCGCCGCCGGCTCGAAGCCCTGGCGCCGCCCGCCCTGCCGACGCTCAAAGCCTGGGGGGAAATCGAGCAGCTGCTCCGGGAGGCGGAGGCGCTCGACCCCGGCCGGGCGGAGACCCACCTCCTCCTGGGAGGACTCCAGCTCGCGCGGGGAGCCGAGGGGCCCACCCTCGCGGCCTTCGACGCCGCCCTCGCGATCGAGCCCGCGAACCTTCAGGCGCTGGGGGGGAGGGGAGAACGGGTTCTCAGCTCCCGGCTCCTCCTCCACCTCGACCGGCTCCGCTGGCCGGAGCTCTCGCGCGCGCTCGGGGCGCGGCTGGCGGACGCGCAGGGTCCGGCGTTCGACCTGCTCGCGGCGCGGCAGGAACCCGGAAGTCCGGGCGAGGCGTTCGCCCGCGCCTACGCGGCCGTCGCCCGGGCCGACTGGGCGGCCGCGCGCCGGACGCTCGACGCTTTCCCGCGGGACGGCCTCCCCCCGCGAGTGAAGGACGAGCTCGCCTACACGTCCTTCGTCGTCGGGTACCTCTCCGATCCCGGCCGTCCCGCCGTCGGGGAATGGGCGGGCCTGATCCGGGGGGAGGAGGGCGCCGCGGCGGGCGTGGGGGAGCGGGAGGTGTGGCTCCTCCTGGTCCGGCACCTCGAGCGGAAGGCGTTCCTTCCCCGCCTTCCCGTCTCGCGGAATCCCCGCCATCCCCTCCACGCGGGCCTGCTCCGGGCGGAGGCGGCGCTCCACGAGGCGAAGGGAGACGCGCGTACGGCCGCGGCGGCGCTGGGCGAGGCGGTCGCTTCCGCGCCCGACTACCTCCAGGCCCGTCTCGCCCGGGCCTCGGCCCTCTCGAAGCTGGGCGAGGCGGCCGAGGCGCGCCGGGAGACCGAGGCCGCGCTCCGGCTGGCCAGGGCCTGGGGCCTTTCCCCGGGCGCCCTCCGCGAGATCACGGGAGAGTGAGGGTCAGCGACTGCGGCTTGCCGCCGCGCAGGACGGTCAGGTCCACCCGGTCGCCGGGCTTCTTCTTCTGGTAGAGGTAGGCCACGTAGTCGCTCTCGCCCGAGAAGGCGCTCTTCCCGTCGACGGCCGTGATGATGTCGTTCTTCTGGAGGCCGGCCCGGCTCGCGGCCGTGCTCTTGTTCTTGTCCTGGGCGTTCACGTGCTGGACCTTGAGGGCGAACGCGGTCTCCGCGAGACCCGCCTGGCGCTTCTCCTGGGGCGTGAGCGCCTGCGCGCCGAATCCCGGGAGGTCGAGCTGGAGCATCCAGGCCGTGATGTGCCCCGGCCACACGAACGTCCCCCCCCGCCGCCAGTCCTTGGCGAGCGGGATCGTGACGGCCGCCTTCTGCCCCCCGCGCTCCAGCTCGGCCTTGACCGAACCGGGGTCCTTGGCCTGGTGGAGGACCCACTGGACGTCGGCCAGGGAGAGCATCGGCTGGCCCTCGAGCGTCGCGATCCGGTCCCCGGGCCTCAGGCCGGCCTTCTCCGCGGCGGAGCCCTTCGCCACCGCGCTCACCGTCGCCCGTTCCCGCGGGTCGAGGGAGAACCCGAGAAGGTCGGGCATCGGGTATTTCCAGAGGAGGCGGTCCTCGACGGGCTGCCGCGCCGCGAAGAGCGAGGTGACTTCGCTCTCGTGGGCCATGTGGCAGTGGACGCAGCCCCAGCGGCTGACGTCCCCCTGCTTGTGCTTGCCCGCGAGGGTCGGCATCGTCTCCGGCGTCTTCCAGCGGGGCGCGGGCCCGGTCTTTCCCGCGAGCGAAGGCTTGTTGGCGGGGTAGCCCTGGTGGAGCTCGAGGGCTCCCTCGAGCGCCTTCTTGAAGCCCTCGAGCGAGATGTCCTTCATCGCGTCCTTGCCCGACTTCGTCCCGTAGCGCCCGTAGATCGTCTTGTCGGCGTTCATCAGGAAGGCCGCCCAGGTGAGGTCGTTGTCGAACTGGAAGACGGAGAGGTCCATCCCCCAGCCCTGCACGATCCGGACGCAGACGAACTTCTCGAGGAGGGCCGCCAGCCCCGCGTCGTCCCGACGGGCAACCTGCCCGTCCAAGCTCGTGCAGCTGTGTCAGGGCACTCAGCGGAAGACGACGAGCATGGGCTTGCCCGCCTTCTTCGCCGCCGCGTAGCCCGCCGCGAGGTCGTCGTAGATCCAGTTCCCGACGAGGTCGACGTCCTTCAGGGTCTTCCGGAGCCCCTCGTTGTTCCCCGCCTGCGGGGCGGCCGCCAGGGCCAAGAGCGCCGACATCGCAAGGGGTATCCTGTGGGTCATGGGTGTCCCTCCGGAGCCTACGTGGCGGGCCTCCGGCGGAATAGTACCGCGCGATCGGACGCCGGCGCGGCCCACGGGAAGGATCCCCGGCGCCCGGAAGGAGGGAGGGGCGGGCCGCGCCGCATCGGTCTCGGCCCGCCGCCCCCAGCGACGAGAGTTCCCGCGGGCGACTCAATTATGAACCTCCGGGCGGGGTATCCTTGAGATGGGGGCGGGAGTTCGGGTCCTCGGGAGTCGCCCGATGAATCGATATTCATGGCTGATGATCCTGGTCCTGAGTTCCCCGGCGGCCGGGGACGTGGTTCTCCTCAAGAACGGACAGCGGCTTGAGGGCGAAGTCCAGGAGAGCGGCGGGCAGCTCACGGTCAAGACCTCGGTCGGAGACCTGGTTCTCCCCAAGGACCAGGTGCTCAAGGTCGTCCCGAAGGTGGAGGCGATCGTCGCCGAGGCGGGGCTGTTGCAGGAGAAGGGGCGTGCCCTCTTCGCGGAGGCCACGGGACTGCCTCCGGTCGACCCGAAGACGGCCAATGCGAAGCTCCGTGAAGCCGTGAGCTTGCTCCGGAAGGCCGCGGACCTGCTGCAGGAAGCGCGGGAGACCTACTCGGACGAGAAGTACGACTCGCTGGACCGGTCCGTCGTCAAGCTCTTCCAGGAGATGCGCATCTACCGGGACCGGATGGTGTCGGAGGTCGCCGGGCCCGCGGCGCCGAGACCCGAGGAGAAGCCTCCCGCGGCGCCTGAACCGAAACCGGAGCCCGAGCCGCCCGCCGCCGCCGCGCCGGCCGCGCCGAAGCCGGCCCCTGCGGCGGTCGACCTTGCGGCGCTCGAGTCGAAGGCCAAGGGCGGCGACGTGTCGGCCATGTACTCGCTGGCTCTTCATCTGGATCAGAGGGAGTGGAGCGCCGTCGGAGCGGTCCGCTGGTACAAGGCGGCGTCCGACAAGGGCGACGCCCGCGCCATGAATCGCCTGGGCATCCTCCACCTGAACGGGCGCGCGGGAAAGCCGGACCTGAAGGAGGCGCTCCAGTGGATCCGGCGGGCGGAGGGAAAGGGACTCGCCCTGGCGCAGGCACAGCTCGGGAGGATGCACTACGAAGGCCTGGGCGTTCCCCGGAACTTCCGCAGGGCCGACGAGATCTGCGAGAAAGCGGCCAAGCGGATCCGCGCCGAGGCGGACGCGGGCGACGCGGAGTCCCGGCTGGCCTACGCCTGGATGCTCCGGACGGGAATGGGAGTCTACGAGATGGAGCCGGCGAAGGCGATCGGGTATTGCCGCCAGGCGGCCGACCAGGGGTACCTTCCCGCGCAGGACGAACTGGGTCTGATGTATGCGGAAGGGAAGGCGACGGCTCCCGACCGCGCCGAAGCGCTCCGGTGGCTCAAGGCCGCCGCCGAGGCGGGCCACGCGGAGTCCCAGGCCAACCTGGGGAAGATGCACGACTCGTACCAGACCGCCCTCAACCCGGATGCGGACTTCAAGCAGGCCCGTGAGTGGTACGGGAAAGCGATGGCCCAGGGCCATCCCTGGGGTCTCTACCGGATGGGAACGTTGACGCTCCAGGGCCTGGAAATGCCCAAGAACGAAGCCGAGGCCGTCCGGCTGTACGGGAAGGCCCTTCCGACCGCCACGGGGCTGACCCGCAGGATGTGCCTCAACGATCTGGGATACTGTCACGACAAGGGGCTGGGCGTGAAGCGTGACGTCAAGGAGGCGCTCCGATTCTTCCGCGAAGCGGCCGAGCTGGGCGACGTCCTGGCCCACTACAACATCGGCTGGATCCACAGCCGATACCCGGAGTTCCGCAACGAGAGGGAAGCGCTCAAGGGTTTCCTGGCGGCGGCCGTCGGAGGCTACGTAAAGTCGCAGTTCGAGGTCGGGGAGATCTACTTCATGGGCACCGGAGTACGGCGCGACCTCGATGAGGCCGAGCGCTGGTACGCCATGGCCGCGCAGCAGGGCTGGAAACCCGCCCAGGACTCGCTGTCCCGCCTGCGCCAGGAACGGGCCCTCAGGCGTCGATGACGCGCGGGGCACGTTCCTGATCCAGGAGGCTCTCCTGCCCGCCCCATTCCTCCCGAACCCTCAGGGGTCGGATCGGGCCCGTTTCCGTTGCGGCCCCCGGAGGGGACCTTAATCAATCCGTCTCCCCATGGCCATTCCTCCTCCGGAGCGGGAAAGGCTCCCGCGATGGTCGGGAACGGAGGACGGATCCATGAGGACGCTGAGACGGACGACCTCGGGCGCGGCGCTTCTCGCGCTCGCCCTTTCCCTGGGCTGCGGCGATTCCGGGGGCGGCGGCCCCTCGGGCGCCCCGCCGGCGGAGGACGCGGCCGCGGCGCAGAAGGCGAACACGGCCGCGAGCACCGCGAGCCTGGCCGCCCAGGCCTCGAGCGACGCCGTGCTCGACGCCGGGACGAACGGGGCGACGTCGAGCAAGGCGAGCTCCGGCGGCGCCCAGGCGCCCTCGGCCCCCTTCAACTTCCAGGGGACGCTGAGCGTCGTGGTCGACTTCGACGCCCCGGACGCCTCCGGCCAGGACGCCTTCCCGAACGTCTCGGGACGCCTCCGGGTGGACGCGAGCGGCAGCGTCACGGGGGACGCCTCCTCGGGCGACGCGGTCTACGCGGTCCAGACGAGCTGGCTGAGCGACGGCATCTTCACCGACCCGGTCTGCGGGGCCCAGGCCACGGTCGCGGCCGGGAGCGGCCTCTCGTATTCCCTCTCGGTCTCGTGGCTCTACGTCGACTCGCTCAACTGGTCCGTCCAGGCCTCCTCGGACTTCTCGGCCTCCCGCACGGTCACCGTGACGGACGACGGGGAGACGTGGACCGCGAACGGCACGGTGCAGCGGCACGCGGCCTGGTCCATCGCCCGCGCCGCCGGGGCCTGGACGATCTCGTGGAGCATCACGGGCCAGAGGACGATCGTCGTGACTGACGGGACGGAGACCCACTCGGTCGTGATCGACGTCCAGGCCCTGGACCGGATCTTCATCACGGTGGACGGGACGACCTACGGGCCCTACACGGTCCTCCAGATCCGCCGCTGGTGGCTCTTCCACTGCGAGGTCTAGCCCGGCTCATTCACGGATCCTCTCGGCCGAAGGCCGAGAAGCCGTGAATGAGCCACCCGCGGCCCCGATTCGCGAGCGAATCGGGGTACCGCGGGCGCCGCCGCGCCGCCGACAGGATGTCGGCGGCGCTAAGGCGGGCTAGGGGCGGACGGCGAGATTCCGCATCGCCCGGCCGGGGGGCCCGCGACGGGGCGGGCCCTCCGGCCCCTCTTTTTCTCTCTCCCCGGCCCGCCCGTGCGATAGCATCGGGGGAGGTCCGGTGGGAAGGAGGAGGCGATGACCGAAGGGACGAAGACCTGCCCGGACTGCGGGCAGGCGGTGAAGGCGGACGCGGTGCTCTGCCGCCACTGCCGGTACGACTTCAAGGCCGGGCGGCCGGCGGCGCCGGTGGACGACGGCCCGGTGGCTCCCCGGAAGAGCAGCACGACGGTCGTCCTGGTCGTGGTCCTCGTCCTGGGCCTGGGCATCATCCCCTTCATCGCCATCATCGCGGCGATCGCGATCCCGGGGCTGCTCGCCTCGCAGCGCGCTTCGAACGAGCGGAACGCCTCGGCGAGCCTGAAGACGCTGGCCACCGCCGAGGCCGACTTCCGGGCCAACGACCGGGACGGGAACCGGGTGAACGACTTCTGGGTGGGGGACGTGGCGGGCCTCTACGGGATGACCCCCGTGTCGGTGAAGGGCAACGGGGACGAGATGCTCAAGCTGATCGAACTCTCGATCGCGGGGGCGGACTTCGCCCCGCTCGAGGACGGGGCCGCCGGCGGCGAGTACGCCGGGATCGAGCGCTACGCAACGCCGGGCCCCAAGGCGGGCTACCACTTCGCCGTCATGGAGGGGAACGCGCAGGGGAAGCCCTACCACGCCGGGACGCACCGGAACGAGCGGGAGTTCGGGTTCAGCGCCTTCCCCGCCACGCGCTCCTCGGGGAAGTCGACCTTCATCCTGAACGAGGACAACACGATCTTCAAGCGGCCGTCGGACTTCTCCCCGGTGGACGGCTGGCCCGCGGACGACGAGCTCCGGATGAGCTGGTCGAAACTCGACTAGGGGAAGAGCCGCTTCCGGCGGGCGTCGTCGTAGCCCAGCACCGTGAGGGGGGCTCCCGGGCGGATCTCCACGCGGTCGCCGAGCGCGAGGTCGTGCCGGACGCTCTCCCCGTCGATCCAGATCGCGGAGTTGACCACGGAGGAGACGATCGCGATCCGCGAGGCGGTGCCGCGGCTCAGGGCATAGCGGCGCCGCGGCCAGGTGTAGGGCTCGCGGGCCAGGAACTGGATCCGGCGCGAGCCGATGGGCATGCGTTTCCCGCCGGCCGAGCGGATGCCGGCGGTGGATCCGGCGGCGGTCGCGACCCAGAGACCGGATCCCTTCTGGTCCTCCGTCCGGCCGTCGGCGGTCAGGCGGTACCGGGTCATGGCGGCCGGGTTCCGGTGGGCGAAGAGGACGTCGTTCATCGCGAGCTCGGGGAGCGTCTTCCCGTTGATCGAAATCTGGAGCCTCTGGAGGCGGACGCCGCTCAGTCGCCCGTCGAGCGCCCGCTCGAGCGTGCGGGGGAACGAGCTGCGGTCGGCTCCCGTCCAGATCCCGAGGGAATGGGTGGGATCGGAGTTGATGCCGAGGATCGGGACGTCGCAAACCCAGCGGGCGGCGGCGAAGAAGGTGCCGTCTCCGCCCAGGGAGACGACGAGGTCGTAGCTCCGGCGGCGGGCGAGGCTTCCGCGGAGGACGGCGTCGGCGCGGACGCCGAGCCGGACGAGATGCGCGAGGACGTCCTTCAAGGCCCGGCGGTTCTCGACGTCGGAGCGGAGGAGCCGGGCGCGACCGGCGGGGTCGATTCCGGCCAGCGTCCGGGCGTCCCCGCCGTGGGCCTCGAGGAAGGATTTCTTGTAGACGACGAGCACCCTCATAGGATGGGGTCCTCGAAGACGACGGGCTTCCGGGGCTTGAAGGCGTAGAGCCGGGCGGGCCGGTGGGCGGCGCGCGGACGGGCGGTCCCGCGGGGCTCGAGGAGGCCGAGCGAGAGGATCTTCCGGCGGAAGTTCCGCTTGTCGAGCGGCCGCTCGAGGATCGTCTCGTAAAGCTTCTGGAGGTCGGTCAAGGTGAACGTGGGGGGGAGGAGCTCGAATCCCACGGTCGTGTACCCGAGCTTCGCCCGGAGCCGCCGGAGGCCGGTCTCGAGGATCCGGGCGTGGTCGAACGCGAGCTTCGGGGGCCGCGCGGCGGGGAACCAGGCGGCCTCGGCCGCATCGGTCGAGGCGCGGAGGGGCGCCTCGGGGGCGAGAGCGAAGTAGGCCACCGTCACGGTCCTTCCCCGGGGGTCCCGGCCCGGATCCCCGAAGGTGTAGAGCTGCTCGAGGTACACCCCCTCGATCCCCGTCTCCTCGCGGAGTTCCCGGCGCGCGGCCTCCTCGAGCGTCTCCGACTCCCGGACGAAGCCGCCCGGCAGGGCCCAGCGGCCCTCGAAGGGAGGGACGCCGCGGCGGACGAGGAGGATCCGGAGCTCCTCCCCCCGCACGGTGAAGATGACCAGGTCCACCGTGACATCAGGCATCAGGCCTCAGGCCTCAGGCACCGGGCCCCGAGCGACCGCCATCGGTTTCCGAAATCCCGTCGCCCTCCGCTGGGGCCCGAGGCCTGGGGCCTGGGGCCTAGAACTTCCGCGCGATCGGGAAACGCCGGCCCACGCCGAACGCCTTCGACGTCACCCGGAGGCCGGCCGGGGTCTGGCGCCGCTTGAACTCGCTCTTTTCGACCAGGAGGACCACCCGGTCCACGACCTCCTTCGGCTGGCCGGCTTCGACGATCTCCTCCGGGGACTTCCCGTCCTCGATGTAGGCCTTGAGGATCGGGTCCAGGACGGAGTACTCGGGGAGGTCGTCGCTGTCTCTCTGGTTGTGCCGGAGCTCCGCGCTCGGCGGCCGCTGGAGGGTGTTCTGGGGGATCAGCTCCCGGTCCTTGTTGGCGACCTCCCGGGCGATCTGGACGACGAGCGTCTTGGGGACGTCGGCCAGGACGTCGAGGCCTCCGGCCATGTCGCCGTAGAGCGTGCAGTACCCGGTCGCCAGCTCGCTCTTGTTGCCGGTCGAGAGGAGCAGGTGGCCCATCTTGTTCGAGATCGCCATGAGGACGCTTCCGCGGATGCGGGATTGGATGTTCTGCTCCGTCGCGTCGGCGGGGAGGCCGACGAAGAGCTTCTCGAACTCGTTCATGAAGGCGTCGAACATCGGCTGGATCGAGATGGACTTGTGCTCGATCCCGAGCGCGCGGGCGAGGGCCGCGGCGTCCTGCTTGGAGGCCTCGCTCGTGTACATGCTGGGGAGCATGACGCCCAGGACCTTGTCGGGCCCGAGCGCCTCCGCGGCGATCGCGGCCACCAGGGCGGAATCGACCCCGCCCGAGATTCCCACGACCGCCTTCTTGAAGCCGCACTTGTGCGCGTAGTCCCGCGTGCCCAGCACGAGCGCGCGGTAGACGGCCTCGGCGTCGGAGAGCTTTTGCCCGTGCTGGTCCCCCGCCCCGTAGTCGAGGTCGATCAGGATGATGTCCTCCTCGAACGGCTTGGCCTGGGCGAGGACGTTCCCTTGCGGGTCGACCGCGATCGAGTTGCCGTCGAAGACGAGCTCGTCGTTCCCGCCCACCTGGTTCACGCAGATGACGGGGACGTTGTACTGCTTGGCCTGGGCCTTCATGAGCTCGGCGCGGAGGGCGTCGCGCCCGATCGACCAGGGCGACGCCGACATGTTGATGATGAGCTGGAACTTCTTCTTGGCCATCTCGCCCAGGGGGTCCTTGGCGTACTTCCGGGGCCCGCACATCGCGTCCGTCCAGATGTCCTCGCAGATCGTGAGGGCGACCTTCTGGCCGCCGATCTTGAGCGGGGCGCTCCCGGCGGCGGGCTCGAAGTAGCGGGCCTCGTCGAACACGTCGTAGGTCGGCAGGAGCGACTTGAAGCTGACGTAGGCGATCTCTCCTCCCTCCAGGAGCGCCGCGGCGTTGTAGAGCGGCTTCCCCTCCGCGGAGAGGTTCTTCTCCACGAACCCCACGAGGATCGAGACGTCCTTGGACTTCTGGGCCAGGTCGCCCAGGGCCGCGATGTTCCGGTCGATGAAGGAGGGCCGCTCGAGCAGGTCCCGGGGCGGATAGCCCGTCAGGGAAAGCTCGGGGAAGACGACGAGCTGCGCGCCCAGCTCCTTGCCCCGCGCCACGTATCCCAGGATCTTGTCGACGTTGCCGGCGACGTCGCCGACCGTGGGATTGACCTGCGCGGCCGCGATCTTCATCCTCCGTCCTTTCTCCGCCGATCCATCCGGGCGGCGTCTCGCGCGGAGGGCCGACCGGCCGGCGCGGCGATAGTATCCCCGCGCGACTGACCTTCGCCGAACTGCCGTAAGACTTGCCCGCCAAGGAGATCGGTGCTGCATCCCCGAGGCGGCCCCGCCCCGGTCCTTCCACCCTCCCCGGGCCGGGGCAAGGCGATCTTATACCGGATTTCGCCCCGGGCGTGCAACAGTTTATCGCGGCTGCGGGAGCCTGCCGTCTTGCCGAAAGCTCCCGTTATCCCGTCCGGGTTCGCGCGTCCAATAGTGTGGTATACTCGTGGCGCCAAGAGGCACCCATGCGGGACGTGGCGGAGAAGAAGGTCGTTCACGGGCACCGGCTGCGCGAGAAGCTGGGCGAAGGGCTCTACGGCGAGGTGTGGCGCGCCGAGCACGGGGGGCGCGAGGTGGCGCTCAAGCTCTTCAACCGGGGCCGCCGTCCCGCCCACCTCAAGCGCGAGCTCTTCGCGCAAGTCGCCCTGGGCCGCCTCGAGGGCGAGGACGCCCGCTGGTTCCCCCGGATCGACCACCTGGATCTCGACGCCGATCCTCCCTACGTCCGGATGGAGCTGATCGACGGCACTCCGCTCGAGACCCTCCTGGCCAATCCGTCCCTCCCCCTGGACGAGCGCCTCGAGATCGGGCGGAAGATCCTCCGGGCGCTCGGCGTCGTCCACGCCCGCGACTTCGTCCACGGCGACCTCTCGCCGCTGAACGTCCTCGTCACGGCCGAGCGGGACGTGCGCCTGATCGACGTGGGCTTCGGCGCGCTCGTCCAGGACAGCGCCGACATCGCCCTCTCGACCACCGGGGAGGACCGGGACTCGGGCGTCGCCTCCCCGCTCTACTCCGCGCCCGAGCGCTTCAAGAGCGCCGCGATGGAGGGCTGCGGCAAGCCCTCGGACATCTTCTCGTTCGGGAAGCTCCTCTACCGCCTGATCAGCGGCGAGCAGCCCTTCGTGATCAAGCCGGTGAGCCTGAAGTTCCGGGTGCTGGGGAAGTCCTGGGACGACTTCATCTTCCGCTGCCTCGAGGAGCGCCCCGAGGCGCGCTTCCCCGACGCGGCGGCGGCCCTCGCCGAGTACGGGCGGATCTACCGGCCCGAGCCCGCCCCGGGGGAGTACCGCGCGGAGTGCCCCGAGTGCCGGGCCTCCCAGTCGATCCCGGGCGGCTGGGCCGGGGAGCGCTTCGACTGCCGCGGCTGCGCCCGGCCGATCGAGGTCCTCTTCTACGACGACGGCTCCCGCCACGCGGCCACCGCCCTCGTCACGGCCGACGATCCCGGCGTCCCCCCGATCCTCTTCCTCGACCGGGACGCGGAGTCCCCGCGCGCGCGCAAGTTCTGCCCGTCCTGCGGCGGCGAGATGAAGGTCCAGGCCAAGAAGTGCCGCCATTGCGGCGCCTGGGCGGATGAGGAGGCGCGGCGACTGCTCGAGGCCCGCCGCCGGGAGTCCTCCCCGGTCGCCGAGCGGTCCTTCCTCCCGGCCGCCCTCGTGACCCTCCTGGGCTACGTCCTCTTCTGGGTCCCGGGCGCCATCCTCAACTGGTACTTCCTGGGCGAGGCGCGCCGCGCCGCCCGGGCGTCGGGCCGCACGCCCCCGGGCGCGGAGGCCCTCCGCGTCCTCCTCTGGGTTTTCGTCTATCTGCCGATCGCCGGACTCGCGGCCGCCCTCCTCCTCGGGCTCGTGGCGAGCGTCGTCGTGGCCCTCGCCGGATAGTCCGCAGTCCACCGTCCCGAGTCCCGATTCCAGAGTCGGGTCCCTCCCTTCCCCCTCGGGGGGGCAGGGGGGACGAGGACTCCGGACTGTGGACTCCGGACTGTGGACTCGGGATTGCGGGCTCCCGACTTGCTATACTCTCCCACCTGATGGCCGTGGGGTTCGGGTACGACGTCCATCGCCTGGTCCCGGGACGCCGCCTCGTCCTGGGCGGCGTGGAGATCCCCCACGGGAAGGGCCTCCTCGGGCATTCCGACGCGGACGTCCTCCTCCACGCGGTCGCGGACGCGCTCCTCGGGGCCGCGGGGCTGGGCGACCTGGGCCGCCTCTTCCCGGACACGGACCCCGCCTGGAAGGACGTCTCGAGCGAGGTCCTGCTCGACCGCGTCCTCGAGCGGCTCCGGCCGGCCTGGACCCTCGTGAACGTGGACGTGACGGTGGTCGCGGAGGAGCCGCGGCTGGCCCCGCACCACGAGGCCATCCGCGCGCGGCTGGCCGGGCGGCTGGGGACCTCCCGCGTCTCGGTCAAGGCCAAGACGAACGAGGGGCTGGGGGACGTGGGCCGGGGGGAGGCGATCGCCTGCTACGCGGTGGCCGAGCTCCGGGAGCGGGCCTGAGGTGTGAAGGGGGAGCAGCGGTCCGGGCAGGGTGATTGTCCTTGCCTCCGGACGGAGGCCTGTTGCCTAATGCCTTCCCGATGAGACTCTACAACACCCTCGCCCACCGCCTCGAGGAGTTCGCCCCCCTCGAGCCCGGCCACGTCCGGATGTACAACTGCGGGCCCACCGTCTACGGCGACCAGCACGTGGGGAACTACCGCACGTTCGCCTTCGCGGACACGATGCGGCGCTGGTTCGAGTACAAGCGCTGGAAGGTCAGCCAGATCGTCAACATCACCGACGTCGGCCACCTCACCCAGGACGACATCGAGGCCGGCGAGGACAAGATCGTCGTCGAGGCCCGGAAGCGCGGCTGGACCGCCCTCCAGGTGGCCGAGCACTTCATGGAGCGCTTCTACCGGGACCGCAAGACGCTCCTCCTCCGGGACCCGATGAAGTTCACCCGGGCCACCGAGCACATCCCGGAGATGATCGCGCTCATCCGGGCGCTCCTCGACAAGGGCTTCGCCTACGCGGTCGGGGGGAACGTCTACTTCGACGTCGCGAAGTTCCCCTCCTACGGCCGCCTCTCCGGGAACTCGCTCGAGACGCTCAAGGCCGGCGCCCGGATCGAGATCAACCCCGAGAAGCGGCACCCCGCCGACTTCGCCCTCTGGAAGACCGACGAGAAACACCTCATGCAGTGGGACGCCCCGTGGGGCCGCGGCTTCCCCGGCTGGCACATCGAGTGCTCGGCCATGGGGATGAAGTACCTGGGCGAGACCTTCGACCTCCACACCGGCGGCGAGGACAACATCTTTCCCCACCACGAGTGCGAGATCGCCCAGAGCGAGGCCGCCACCGGCAGGCCCTTCGTCCGCTTCTGGGTCCACGCCCGCCACCTCATGTGGGAGGGGCAGAAGATCTCGAAGTCGCTCGGGAACGTCTTCCTCGTCCAGGACTGCATCGACAAGGGCTACAGCCCCGAGGAGATCCGCTACACCCTCGTCCGCACCCGCTACAGCCAGCGCGTCAACTTCTCCTGGTCGCTCTTCGACGACTCGAAGGCCGCGCTCCGCAGGCTGGTCGAGTTCAAGCGCCGGCTCCAGGAGGCCGCGGGGAGTCCCACCACGTCCGTGGCCCTCGAGCTCGAGCGGATCCGGAAGGACTTCGAGGAGCGGATGGACGACGACCTCGACGTGGCCGGGGCCCTGGGCGTCCTGCATTCCTTCGCCCAGGAGGGGAACAAGGCCCTCGACGCCGGCCTCGCGGGGGAGCGGGCGCGGGCGGCCCTGGGACAGGTCGACCGCTTCGACGAGGTCTTCGGGATCCTCGGCGCCCGCGCGGACGAGGCCGTCCCGGCCGAGGTCCAGGCTCTCGCCCGCGAGCGCGAGGAGGCCCGGAAGCGGAAGGACTTCAAGGCCTCGGACGCGGCCCGGGAGCGGATCAAGTCCCTGGGCTGGTCGGTCGAGGACACGAAGGAAGGGCCGAAGTTCCGGCGTCTCTAGACCATGAACCCCCGGAAGAAGCGCCGCGAAATCCACGAGCTCCTCCGGAAGGCCGAGGAGCGCGCGCACGGGACGCCTCCGCCGGGGAAGCCCGCGACCGCCGCCGTCCACGAGATGGCCTGCATCTGCGGCCAGCTCATGCGGATCAGCGAGAAGCACGACGAGCAGCGCTGCGCCTGCCCCTCCTGCAAGCGGAAGTTCGAGGCGACCTTCGTCGAGGATCCGAAGACGGGGCGGAAGATCCTCCAGCCCATGTACCTGGACGAGGGCGAGCCGCCCAGCGGCGACACGCAGATCATGGAGCTTCCGGGCGACGCCCCCCTCTCCGCGGCCGGCGGCGGGCTCCTCGACGCCGCCTTCGGCCCCCCGCCGCCCCCGCAGATGGTCTTCCCGTGTCCCCAGTGCAAACGGCGGATGATCGCGAAGAAGGAGACCTACGACAAGCGCGTCCGCTGCCCCGACTGCTCGACGCGCATGGTGCTCACCGTGATCTACGACCCCGACCGGAAGACCCACACGGTACAGCCCGTCCGCGTGACCGACGCGCCGAGCGGCGACACCTGGCTCCTGGACCGTTAGAATCCGGAATCCAGCATCCGGAATCCGGGAGGGGATGCCGCGCCCCGGCCCCCGCCCTCTCGGGAGGAGGGATCCCGTACGCCTCTTCTGCAGGCCTCCCCACGGGGCGGGGGGAGCCGGCCGGATACCCGATTCCGGATTTCCTCCTCATTTGGAGAACCGGATCACGACGAAGGTCACGATGGCGCCGAAAAAGACCAGGTTCGAGAAGAGGTAGGCCCAGACGACCGCGAAGCGGTGGGGGTGCCGGAACCGCGTGAAGGCGTAGGGGAGGAAGCCGAAGGGGATCCAGTCGGTCCCGGACGCCCCGTCCTTCTCGCAGTGCCGCTTCAGGATCGAGCCCGTGAGCCACGCCGGGATCCCCGAGAGGACCGCGATCACGACCAGGAACGTGACGACGGCGGAGTCCATGCTCAGGCCGTCCCCTCCGCGGGCCGCCGGCCGCCGCCCCGGAGGGACTCCACCACGAGCAGCCCCGCCAGGCCCACGAGGAGGACCGCGACCACGCCGTTCACCGTCCCGGGGTTGAGGCCGAGCTCGGTCCGGAAGGCCCGGGCCGCCTGCATGCCGAGCGACCAGACCGTGATCGCCATCACGAAGAGCATCGGGAGGAGCGTGAACCAGTAGGGGCGGCCGGATCGCTTGAGCCAGACCGTGATCCCGAGGAGCGTGAGCCCCGCGAGCAGCTGGTTCGAGCTCCCGAAGAGCGTCCAGAACGCCATGTAGGCCGGCGGCTTCCCGGGCCCGGGCGGCTCGGCGGTGAAGATGAAGAAGGCGGGGACGCCGGCGGTGAGGAGCGTCCCGGCAGCCGCCGCGAGCTTCCCGTGTGCGTCGAAGAGCTCCTGGAGGATGTAGCGGCCCAGCCGCGTCGCCACGTCCAGCGTGTCGAAGACGAACGTCGAGAACGCCATCGTCCCGAACACGATCGCCGGGAGGAGATTCTCCTTCCCGACGATCACCGTGAGGAAGTGCCCGATCCCGGTCCCGTAGATGTCGCCGGGCTTCCCGCCGGGCTTGGCCACGATCATGATCGTCGCCAGCGCGATCAGCGCCACGAAGCCTTCGAGGAGCATCGCCCCGTACCCCACGGGGCGGCAGTGCGACTCCTTGGCGATCTGCTTGGAGGTGGTCCCGCTGCAGACCAGGCCGTGAAACCCGCTGCAGGCGCCGCAGGCGATCGTGACGAAGAGGAACGGGAAGAGAAAGCCGGTGGGGGTCGGCTCCCCCTTCGCGTCCCGCTGAACCCAGCCGCGGAAGGCCTCCTGCTCCACCGTGAAGGGGCCGAAGAAGATCCCGATCACGCCGACCGCGAAGACGATGTAGAGGACGAAGCCCCCCAGGTAGCCCCGCGGCTGCAGCAGGAGCCAGACCGGGAGGAGCGAGGCCACCACGCAGTAGGCCAGGATGATGAGGCCCCAAGCCTTCTGGGGGTTCGCCCCGCCCAGGAGGAGGAGCGTCGAGCACTTCGTCCCCAGCCAGACGACCCCGAGCGTCGCCGGGACGAAGACAAGCGTCACCAGCCAGAGGGGAGGGTTGAACTTCTTCTGGACGACCCCCATGACCATGGCCAGGAGGAGGTAGGCCACGCTCGAGAAGGCGACGGCACCGCCCTTCTCGAAACCGACCTTCACGTTCTCGAGCTCCTCGATCCGCCCGACGAAGGTCGCGGCCGTGACGTCCGTGAACGCCACGATCACGTAGACGAGGGCGATCCAGATGAAGGCCATGATCGCCAGCCAGGCCCGCCGCCCCAGGTTCAGCTTCACGATCTCCGCGATGGAGCGCGCCTTGTGCCGGACCGAGGCCACGAGCGCCGAGAAGTCGTGCACCGCCCCGATCAAGATCACCCCCAGGCCGATCCAGAGGATGCAGGGCACCCATCCGAACTGCTGGCAGGCGAGGATGGGTCCCACGATCGGGCCGGCCGCCGCGATCGCGCTGAAGTGCTGGCCCAGGAGGTAGAAGGGGCGCGTCGGGACGAAGTCGACCCCGTCGTTCACCTCCTCGGCCGGAGTGCGGACGCTGTCGTCCAGGCGGTACTGGCGGGCGATCAGGCGGCCGTAGAAGGTGTAGCCCAGCGCCAGCGCCCCCATCACCGCCAGCGCCAGGAGGGGAAGCTCCATCCGGACAGTGTATAGGGAAGGGTGGAGCGAAGGAAGCGAACGCCGGCTTTCCTTTGGCGGTCTCGGTCGTTATACTCGGAGCCTCTGAAAGGAACTTCCCGATGAACGGCCCGCGCCTGATCGCCCTCGTCCTCGTCGCGCTGCCTCTCCCGGGCTGCCACGACGATCCCGAGGTGGTCACCGTCGTGGTGGTCTCCACGTCCAGCGGTCTCACGGTCAACCTCTGCGGCGGCGCGGCCTCCTCGACGAGCCCCGCAACGGGCACGGGCGGCGCGGCGGGAGACCTCCGAGCCTTCTCCTTCGGCGACGTGTCCGTGGGCGTCTCCGGGACGCCCCTCTCGCCCCCGGCCGTCCCCGCCGTCCCGTCCACCGCGGGCGTCACCCCCACGGCCCTCACGGGGGGCGACAGCGTCGCCGGGCTCCTCTGGATCACGGGCCTCACGACCACCGCGAACGCCGTCTACGAGTCCACGAACGGCGACGTCCTGGTCTCCGGAACGCTCCAGGCGGGCGACAGCGGGACGACGCAATTCAACGTGACCCTCCAGGCCCTGAACGGGACGGTCTACGTCACCGGCACCGTGCGCACCGCGAGCAACGACGGCACCCTGAACGGCGACTCGGCGGGCACCCTGACCATCTCGGCGGCGCGGGTGGTGATCCTGGGCGCGCTCGACGCGCGGGGCGAGGACCACGCCGCCGGCAACGGAGGCGCCGGGAACGCCGTCTCGATCGGCACCACGGCCGGTCTCCCGGGCGGGGACCTCTTCTTCACCTCGGGGTCCATCATCACCAGCGGGGGAAGCGGCGCGGCTTCGGGCGGCGCGGCCCTGGCCGGGGGAACGGGAGGCTCCGTCACCCTCGACGCGGCCGGCCAGGCCTTCGTCTTCGCCCCGATCACGACGAGCGGCGGGCCCGCGACCGACTCCACGGCCACGGGCCTCGTCACGGGCGGCGGGGGCGGAAGCGTGAGCCTCGACGGCGCGGCGGGGGTGGACCTGGTCGGGACCGTCACGGCGCGCGGCGGGGTCGCCACCGGCGGCACGGCGGGGGCGATGGGCGGCGCGGGGGGCAACCTCGCCTCCGACAGCCTCGCTCCCACCCGCCTCTACGGGACGATCGACCTTCCCGGAGGGGACGCCACCGCCTCCGGCGGCGGGGTCACCGGGGGCGCCGGAGGCGACCTCAGCCTGGGCCAGGGCGCCTCGCGCACGGACCGCATCGAACTGGGCGGCGGGACCTACTCCGCGTGCGGAGGCCCCGGCGGAGGGACGGGCGGGGCGGGAGGGACGATCGAGTTCCGCGCGGCCGACGGGGACCTCCTCGTGGGGGCGATCCTCGACGCCCGCGGCGGAGGGGGCATCGGCGCGGGGCCGGCCGGGGGCGGAGCGGGAGGGACGATCACTCTTTCGGCCGACCAGAACGTCCCGGCCACGGGCGCGAACCGGAGCAACCATCCGCTCACCGTCTTCTCCTCCGCGAGCCTGGACGCCAGCGGCGGGACGGCCGTCGGCGCGGGCACGGGGGGAGCGGCCGGCCAGGTCGCGATCGCCTGCGGGGGAGTCCTGACCTCGAGCGCCCCCATCGCGGCCCTCGGGGGCTCCTCGTCCACCGGCCTGGCCGGGAACGCCACGGGGGGCGTGAGCCTCACGATCGCCGCCTTCAACGGCGCGCCGAACGGATCGATCGTCCTGAGCGGCGCGATCCAGACGCAGGGGGGGAGCTCGGCCAGCGGCTCCGGCGGGACCGGGGGCGCGGTCGTCGCCGATGCCGGGAGCAGCGCCGCGGGGGACATCGTCTCCTCCGCCTCGCTCACGACCGCGGGAGGGGGCAGCGGCGGGCCGAGCGCCGGCGGCGCCGGCGGGGACATCACCTTCACGGCGCTCACGGGCGTCATCGCCCTGACCGGGACGTGGACGGCGGACGGCGGCGCCGCCTCCGGATCGGGCACCGGAGGGGCGGGGGCCGACGTGATCGTCCGCACCGCGGCCCACGACATCTCGCTCGGCGGCTCGATCCTCGCCCGCGGGGGCGCTTCCGCCGGCGGGACGGGCGGCGCGGGGGGGCAGGTCCTCGTGCGCTCGGATTCCGACGGCGACGGGACCGGCGGC